>Ga0207705_10000033_pt1 | contig 223997 bp, 230 predicted proteins | sample KBSC13metaG_FD_184314 | JGI IMG/M metagenome (GOLD analysis project Ga0207705, IMG submission 184314) | Corn rhizosphere microbial communities from Kellogg Biological Station, Michigan, USA - KBS C1-3 metaG (SPAdes) (version 2) | ecosystem: Host-associated > Plants > Roots > Rhizosphere >... | reverse complement strand
CGTCGATCAGGAGCACCGCAAGGTCCGCCGTCGACGCGCCGGTGATCATGTTGCGCGTGTACTGCTCGTGCCCCGGCGTATCGGCGACGATGAACTTGCGCTTCTCGCTGGCGAAGAAGCGGTAGGCGACGTCGATGGTGATGCCCTGCTCGCGCTCGGCGGAAAGCCCGTCGACCAGAAGTGCGAAATCGAGCTTGCCGGCCTGGGTGCCGATCTTCTTGCTCTCGGCTTCGAGAGCATCGAGCTGGTCGTCGAAAATCTGACGGCAGTCATAAAGCAGCCGCCCGATCAGGGTCGACTTGCCGTCGTCGACGCTTCCGCAGGTGATGAAGCGGAGCATCTCCTTTGCCTCATGCTTCGCCAGCCACTCGGAGACGTTGGTCGCGACCAGATCGCGCTCGGCTTCCAGCACCCGCGACATCAGAAATAACCCTCTTGCTTCTTCTTCTCCATGCTCGCCGCGCCGGCGTCGCGGTCGATCGCGCGGCCCTGCCGTTCGGACGTGGTGGTGAGAAGCATCTCGGCGACGACTTCCTCGACCGTCGCCGCCTCGCTCTCGACCGCACCCGTCAGCGGATAGCAGCCGAGCGTCCGGAACCGCACCTTCCGCATCACCGGCTTCCTCCCGTTCAGCGGGAAACGGTCGTCGTCGACCATCAGCAGCAGCCCGTCATGCTCCACGGTGGGCCGCTCTTCGGAGAAATAGAGCGGAACGATCTCGATCCCCTCGCGCAGGATGTACTGCCAGATGTCGAGCTCGGTCCAGTTGGAGAGCGGGAACACGCGGACGCTCTCGCCCTTGTTCTTCTTCACATTGTACAGCGACCACAGTTCCGGCCGCTGCCGCTTCGGGTCCCAGCGATGCGAGGCGCTTCGGAAGCTGAAGATCCGCTCCTTGGCCCGGCTCTTCTCCTCGTCACGGCGGGCGCCGCCGAACGCGGCGTCGAACCCATATTTGTCGAGCGCCTGCTTTAAGCCTTCGGTCTTCCACATGTCGGTGTGCAGCGGACCATGGTCGAACGGATTGATGCCCTTCGCCTCCGCCTCCGGATTCTTGTGCACCAGAAGCTCGACCTGCGGATCGGCGGCGACCTTGTCGCGAAGCTCGTACATCGCCTTGAACTTCCAGGTCGTGTCGACGTGGAGCAGCGGGAAGGGCAGAGGCGCCGGATAAAAGGCTTTCTTGGCCAGGTGCAGCATCACCGCCGAATCCTTGCCGATCGAATAGAGCATCACCGGCTTTTCAGCCTCCGCGACCGTCTCGCGAAGGATATGGATGCTCTCGGCTTCGAGGCGGTCGAGATGCGTAAGGGATGGCGCGGTGATCTGGGTCATCTTCATAAGGGGAGAGATTTGGGATCCCAATTTCGGGATGCAATGGAAGAGCCGCTAATCCTTCGTTCCCCCGCTGGCAAGCCGTTCGGCTTTTCTCTAGGAACCGACTCGTCCCCGGGGAGCCAGCACCTGCCGAGATGTTTCGAAGGCAGGCAGACAAATGGCTGAGAGGCAGGTGTTGTGGCCTGCGACCCGCTGAACCTGATGCCGCTAATCCGGCCGGAGGAAGAGGAGAGTCCTGATGCCTGACGTCCCAGCAAGAACCGAACTGAAAGTCACCACCGGCCCGATCCGCGGCTCGCGCAAGATTTACGTCGAGGGGCGCGACGGCGTCCGCGTGGCGATGCGCGCGGTCGACCTCGAGCCATCATGCGGCGAGCCGCCCGTGATCCTCTACGACACCAGCGGTCCCTACACCGACCCGCAGCAGCGCATCGACATCATGGCCGGGCTGCCCGAGCTCCGCCGCGACTGGATCCGCTCACGCGGCGACGTGGAGGAAGTGGCCCAGCGCGAGGTCCGCCCCGAGGATAACGGCCAGCTCGGCCCCGACCGCAGCGGCGGAGTCTCGCCCTTCCCCAATGTGCGAAAGAAGGTCCTGCGGGCTCGTCCAGGCTGCAACGTCACGCAAATGCATTATGCCAGACGGGGCATCGTCACGCCCGAGATGGAATATGCCGCGACCCGCGAGAACCTCGGCCGCGAAGCCGCGCTCAATACGGCTCGCGACGGTGAGTCTTTCGGCGCGTCCATCCCCGACTTCATTACTCCCGAGTTCGTCCGCGACGAGGTGGCGCGCGGCCGGGCAATCATTCCCTCCAACATCAACCACCCCGAGACCGAGCCGATGGCGATCGGCCGCAACTTCCTCGTCAAGATCAACGCCAATATCGGCAACAGCGCCGTGGCGTCGGACGTTGCTCAGGAAATCGACAAGATGGTCTGGGCGATCCGCTGGGGCGCGGACACCGTCATGGACCTCTCCACCGGCCGCAACATCCACGACACCCGCGAATGGATCGTCCGCAATTCGCCCGTGCCGATCGGCACCGTCCCTATCTACCAGGCGCTCGAAAAGGTCGGGGGGATCGCCGAGGATCTAAGTTGGGAGATCTTTCGGGACACCTTGATCGAGCAGGCCGAGCAGGGCGTCGACTATTTCACTATCCACGCCGGAGTCCGCCTGCCCTACGTCCCGCTGACGGCGAAGCGCGTGACGGGTATCGTCAGCCGCGGCGGCTCGATCATGGCCAAGTGGTGCCTCAGCCACCACAAGGAGAGCTTCCTCTACGAGCGGTTCGACGAGATTTGCGAGATCATGAAGGCCTACGATGTGGCCTTCTCGCTGGGCGACGGCCTCCGCCCCGGAAGTACCGCCGACGCCAATGACGAAGCCCAGTTCGCCGAGCTCTACACGCTCGGAGAGCTGACGAAGAAAGCCTGGGCGCACGACTGCCAGGTGATGATCGAGGGCCCCGGCCACGTGCCGATGCACAAGATCAAGGAGAATATGGACAAGCAGCTGGAAAGCTGCGGCGAGGCGCCCTTCTACACCTTGGGGCCCCTCGTGACCGACGTCGCGCCCGGCTACGACCATATCACCAGCGGCATCGGCGCCGCGATGATCGGCTGGTTCGGCACCGCGATGCTTTGCTACGTCACGCCCAAGGAGCATCTCGGCCTCCCCGATCGCGACGACGTCAAGGTCGGCGTGGTGACCTACAAGCTCGCCGCCCACGCCGCCGACCTCGCCAAGGGCCACCCCGCCGCCCGCCTCCACGACGATGCGCTCAGCCGCGCCCGCTTCGAATTCCGCTGGCGCGATCAGTTCAACCTCAGCCTTGATCCCGAAAGCGCCGAGCAATACCACGATCAGACGCTCCCGGCCGAAGGCGCCAAGACCGCCCACTTCTGCTCCATGTGCGGCCCCAAATTTTGCTCAATGAAGATTACACAGGAGGTCAGGGAATTCGCGCGGCTTCAGGAGCAATCCTCACCCGCTCGCCCTGAGCCAGTCGAAGGGCGTGAGCAGGGCGCCGATGAAGGCATGGCCGAGATGTCCAAACGCTTCCACGACGAAGGCGGCGAGCTCTACCTGCCGGCCGCCGAATGAATCACGGAGTACCAAGAATGAAGACCATTCACCTGACCCTCGCCGCCGCGCTCCTCACGGCCAGCGGCACCGCCGCGTCCGCCCAAAGCGCGAACGACGCGCGCTGCATTCTCCTCGCCAATGCCTTTGCCGGCGATTCCAAGGATGCGAAGCAGCAAAAGATCGCGGAAGACACGCTCTATTTCTACCTCGGGCGGATCGCCGGTCAGCCGACCGCAGCCCAAATGAAGGCGGCGTTCGACCAGCAGGGCAAGACGATCACCGACGCCAATGCGGGCCCGCTGATGAACGATTGCGTCAAGCCCGTCCTGGCGAAGGTTCAAATGCTCCAGGCCGTTTCCAATGACTCGAAGCCGGCACCACAGGCGCAGCCGCCCGCGCAGCCAGAGGGGCGGTAAGGCCGTCGAGATAATGGCCGATCTCTATCTCAAACGGCTGGAGTCGGAACGCAAAACGCTGTGGGCCACCTGTCGCCTCAAAGGCCTTGCCAAGGACACGCCCGAGCGCCAGCGCATCGCCGAGCTCGACCGGCTGATCGCGGAGCATAAGGCAAGGAAACCGGCCGAGCAGCAGGCGCCGAAGTGAACCTTACCGACCTCCTGGTCCCGACCTACCGCAACATGCTTCGGACGCTGCTCGGCCTGCTCGACAAGGCCGAGGCGCAGCTCGGCGCGGAGAAGGCGCAAGACCTGCTGTCGGCGCGGCTTGCGCCGGACATGTTCCCGCTCGCGACCCAGATCCGCTTCGCTGTCGTCCAGGCCTATGAGGGCCCGCGGCGGCTTCGCGGCGAGCCCGACCGGCCGGAGATCGAGCAAGTCCTGAACGAAGGCCGCAACGCCGGCGAGCATCCCGGAACCCTCGCCGAAGCCCGCGCCCGCCTCGATCAAGCGCTGGCATATCTCGACACGCTCGGTCCCGAAGCGCTCGACCAGGCGCCGGAAGACGACCCGATCGCGCTCGATCTGCCGATGGGCCTCGTCTTCGACCTCACCCGAGGCCAGTTCGCCCGTGACTGGGCGCTGGGCCAATTCTATTTCCACGTGATGGCCGCCTACGCGATCCTGAGGAGAGAGGGCGTGGAGATCGGCAAGGCGGACTATGTCCCGCACATGTTCCCCTACATCCGCCCCGGAACGATGCCGGCCCGCGAATAGCCATGCCCGACGCTGACTCCCTCTTCCTCCTCCCCAGCGCCGTCAGGCGCGATCCGGCGGTCGAGGCATGGTTCGATCTCCTCGATCCGATGCGGGCGATGGTCCAGCCGTGGTTCGAGCGGATACGGGCCCTCGGGCCGGACGTGACCGAATGCCTTCACGATCATATGCCGACCGCCTGCGTCGGCGAAGCGGCGTTTGCCTACGTCAACGCCTTCACCGCCCACGCAAGCATCGGCTTCTTCCACGGCTCCAACCTGCCCGATCCTTCAGGGCTGCTCGAAGGCAGCGGCAAGCGCATGCGCCATGTGAAGCTCAAGCCCGGAGCGGACGTGGATGAGGCAGCGCTCGCCGCTTTGATCGACGCGGCCTATGCGGATGTGCGGGCGAGAATGGCGTAAGCCGCGCCGCCTACTGCTCCCCGGAACCGGCCACCCCCGCATTCACTGGCCACGGAAGAATCCGCCCATATTTCGAAACGGCTCGAATGACGTCGGGATCGGACCGCAGCGCCATTTCGGCGGCATACATCCTGCGCCCATAATCGCTCGGCAGCGGCGGCGAGTCCGACGGCTGCATGAACCGAACCACGTCCTCGCGTGTCGTCTCATTGTCGAGCGCGCGCAGCAAATCCCGCTTGGCCGCCGCCGCATCGCCCAGGCACAGGTGAAGCATCGCTGCAGTCGACCCCGTCTCCACCGCCAGCGCCTGAGCCGCCGAAATCGCCGCCTCGGAATTCCGCCCAAGCTCGTGGAGCATGCAGGCGCGTTTGTCCTGCATTGCCGCCAGAGGTGTCAGGCCCACGTCGGGGCCCCATTTGCGCGCATCCGCCAGGACTTCGTCCATCTTCTGGAGCCCTTCGCGCGGCTTTCCTTCACGAAGCAGAAGGACAGCGTAATTGGCGCTGACGTTCAGCGCGTTGGTTTCGGAGCCGAGCGGCCAGATCTGCTCCGCGCGCTGGTACAGCTGCTCCGCCTCATCCCAGCGGCCCAGCTCCGACAGGACATCGGCCAGCCGCGGAACCATGAAGACCCGCTCCTCGTCCTTTTTGGGGGCATCGAACAGCGGCAGCATCTCGCTCGCCGCAGTTTCAAAGTCTCCGGCCGATTCCAGTGCCGATAGATAGTCGCGGGCGGCGAGAGACGTTCGCCCCGCCTCCCACCGGGCCTTCGCCTCGTTCAGATAGATCGACCATTGCTGCTTCAGCTCGGGTCCGGCCCACGTCTCGATGTCCGGCCAAATCGCCGAATATTGCTTCATCATCAGCAGGTCGCGGCTGTCGCTCGGGGTCAGGAGCTTGGGGACGAGCGCCTTCGCCCCGGCTGGATCGCCGTCGATGATGTGGAGCTTGATCGCCTGGGCCGCGAGGCCGGAGCGGCTGTCGAGATGTTTGCCCTCCCAGCCGATCTGGAGCAGCCGGTCGCTGACTGTCCGTTCGCGCACGTCATCGTGAAAGCCGTCCAGCCGCCACATCAAATTGTCGATTTCATAATCGTCGATCGTCCGCGCCGTGGTCGGATCGGTATCGACCGCGCGCATCAGATATTCCGTCGCTAAATCCGTTCGGTTCAGATAGGCATTGATTGTGAAGGCCAGGATCAGCGGACCGCTGTAGCCGCGCAGCAACTGCGCACTTTCGGCCGCCGCGTCCGCAGCGTCGAGCGGGCGGTTGAGGATCTGTAGAAGGGTCGCGCGTACGAACTGGACGAAGCCGCGCACCTTCGTCGGAGCGGGGAGCTTGCCGAGCGCTTCGTCGGCTGCCGCAAGAGTCGCCGCCGGATTGCTGCCGCCCGCCCCCAATTTCGCGATGAAGGCCTGGAACACGCCCTGCTCGGACGGCAAGGCCAGCCCATCGAGCGGCGGCAGGAAATTCGAATAAGGCGTCTCCGCCTGGGGCGCGCTCGGCTCGTCGACGGGCATTGGACTTGCCGCAGCCACGGGCGTCGCACAGGCAGCGAAACACAACAGCGCCGCAATCGCGATGCGGTGGAATCCCCCCGTGGCTTTCGTCACATAGCCTCCCCCTTCGGCATGCCCAGCCTAGCGCGCAAAGGGCGAGTGTCCAGCCGGGCTTCTCGAAGGCAGCGGCAAGCGCTTGCACCATGCGAAGCTCAAACCCGGAGCGGCGGTGGATGACGATGCGCTACAGACGCTGATCGAGGCGGCGTAGCGCGATGTGCGGGCGAGGGTGGGGTGAACGCGCGGGTGGGACGCCGGCTTTTCATGGTCAGCTATCTTTTGCGTTTGCCTACATCGCGGCTGGCCTTACCTACTGGACGACAACGCCGACAGGTGTAAGCGTAACAGTCGGCGGGTAGCTCAAGCGGAAGAGCGCTCGTGGGTTCTAGTTTGTCTCAGGGTGTAGCAACTTCGAGATAAGCCACGAGAGGTTCTGGGTTCAAGTCCCGACCTGCCACGCTTAATGCTAGCGCGCACCATGTTGGATTTCACTGAGCTTCCCGATGACGGACAACTTTTTGAACAACTCGTTCGAGAAGTTCTCTTTGCTTTGGGTTTGCACGTTGAATGGAGTGGCCGGGGGCCGGATGGCGGCCGAGACCTGATTTGTCGAGAGACGCTGCAAGGTACGATTGGATCGCGTCCATTCACGTGGCTGGTCCAGTGCAAGCATTTCGCGCATGCAAATCGCAGTGTCGGCGTAGCGGACCTAGACAACGTAGTCGATTCCTGTGCTCAGCACGGAGCAGACGGTTATCTTCTTGCATGTTCCACTCAGCCCTCATCTGCTGTCGTAAATCGACTTGAGGCGATCGCAGGAAGCCAGAATGCTGTCGCTGAGGCTAAGTACTGGGACGCAGTTCAGATTGAGCGTCTCTTGTCGCATCCACGCCGCTGGAGCGTGGCTCAGCGCTTCTTTCCAAAGTCCGCTGGCGAATGGCTGATTTATGCCACTGAAGAGCCGAACGATTTCATTGCGCACTACCGCGGGTACGTGTTCCACCTAACCAATCGAATATACTCAGATGCAGGAATGCACCTGAGAAGCATCGAGCGGCGGATATCCGAAATCGAGAATATCGCGCTTCCCGAAGGCCATTTCATTCGCCCGCGCTGCGTCTGGTACAACGGCAAGAGCCCAGAATACATTTGGTATATCGATTATATGCGACCTCACGGGCAGCCCGCCGCCTTGTCTCGCGCGGAGATTCAGCATGAACTCAAAGACGGCTGGGTTTTGGAAGACGGTCAATTCTACAGCTGGGATGTCACGCTAATAGAATATCTACCTTACAGCGATCATTACGACCAAGATCATTATGATTATTACACTCAGTACATCCCTAATTTCTTGGCAGGTCGCGCCAGGCCGGCAGAGCGTGATTGGGCCCAATACTATGCTGATCAACAACGCGTTGAAGCGCTGGACGCGGAAGCTGCACAGGCTAAGGACGTTGCGTTCAACAAACTAGTGGCCGCCTTTAAAACCCTTCCGTTTCTCAAAGTGGCATCCGCAAGCAACGCGCAGGTTGAGGAACTTCACAAATTTGAACGCCGATATAACTGGGAGGACATTCTCCAGGAGTTGAATTTCAAAACGGGTAATTTCTTTTCGGCGAACTTTATATTTCGCGTCACTGACGCAGCCCGCTTGCACGAGCTCTTCGAAACAATGCCAATCGGTGTCGGCCGTGTCTTTCGACTCTCGCGCGCGATCATTTACGTGCCGGAAATTGGTCGTTCTGATGACGACGATATTTACGATCTGACTGTCTCGTGCGTTCCCGCGGGAACATCCAACCAGTGGGAATATCGGCGGGAGCTCAACGCTTATTTGGATGATCTAGCGACAGCGACTGAACGGTTCAGCAACGCCTAAGAGCAGCCAGCCTCGGTACTGTTTACACCCCGAATATCTCCACACTCGACCTGAACTTCATCGCATCGAGTTCGCCGAAGATCGCCTCCAAGCTCTTGCCCTTCTCCAGCCACTCCCGAACCGCGGCGACGCACTCGCGGTATCTCGGGCCGAGCACCGGATGCTCCAGATAGGCCCGCGCCTCCTCCGCGCCGGACAGGCCGTAGAACTTCGCCGTCGGGCTCCGGCCCAAATCCCGGTGCTGGGGGAAGATGAACCACATCCAGTGCGTGCGCTTCTGACCGGCACGCAGCTCCGCCAGCGCCCGCTCGTACACGCCGCCACCTTGCGCCTCCACGAACCGCTGCAGATTGAAGGCCTGTCCTGAGCTATGTCGAAGGAGATCGTCCGCCACGGCGCCGGACATAACACGCCCGCGATCGATTCGAACGGAACACATCGGCTCCTCCATTCGCTGAACCTTGGGCGCGTGCAGGTGAGGTTCACGGCAAGTGCTTGAATAGCCTGTGTTTCCTCTTGCAAGCGAGTTTGCCGATGCCCGTGGTGCGTTGCTTGTCCGTTGCCGCCCTTTTCCTTGCCACCGCTGTTTCCGCCGCTCAGCCGCCAGCCGATCCGCTGCGCTTCTTCGAAGGCCGGACGGAAGACACGGGCGTCATGAAGGTGATGTTCAAGCAGCCGTACAGAACCCACACGATCTCGACCGGAAGGATCGAGCCGGACGGAAGCCTGGTCCTGGTGCAGAGCGTCGAGGACCAGGGCAGCGCGCCCCATCAGCGGGTGTGGCACATCCGAACCGCGAGCCCCGGCCACTATGTCGGGTCGATGTCTGACGCGGCGGGGCCGGTGGTGATCGACAGGATCGGCGACCGCTACCGATTCCAGCTTGAGACCAAGACCCACCTTTCGGTCGAACAATGGCTGACTCCGCTCCCCGGCGGGATGGCGGCGAGCAGCAGCATGATGGTGCGCAAGCTCGGGATGACTGTCGCAACCAACGATGGTGTGATCCGCAGGATTCCGGTGCAATAGCGCCGCTCGCGGCTGTCCTGCAGCGCCGCCTCAGCTGTTCTTCAGATTCTCCAGCCCACGCTGGCCGCCCTTCTGTGACGGTTGGGAGGCATTGGTCTTCACCTTCGCCTTCTTCGGCTTGCGCGCTTCCTTGTTCGATCTTTGCTGACCCTTGGCCACAGTCTCTCTCCCGCTTGGCGCGCCTAACTGGCGAGGCGCTTCTTCAGATCGTTACGAAGCGAGGGACCGGCAAGATGTGCGTCGACGTTCGAATAGCCTTCGTCCTTCAGCGCCTTTCTGATCTCTTCGAGATCGGCCGATTCCGGCGCCAGTTCAAACGCACGCTGGATGACATTGGTGGTCTGCATTGAAAATCCTTGTGAAGTTCCGCGAGTTTCGCCCCCGTTACAATACGCACGGGGCACAGCGGACGTTCCGTGCCGATTGTCCGATTCCGCAGCCGGAGCGCTCGATTTCCGCTTGAGCAGCCGAACAAAGCGAAACTTTGTCGTAGGCGGATTCACTCCGCGCCGGCCCACCGGAATCCAAACCGAAAACCGCCGCCCGTTTCGGGGCGGCGGCTTCGCTTTCGTGAGAGGATTGATGCGGTCAGGCGTCGGCGAGCTCGCGATGCCCGGTGACCGTCTCGCCGTTCATCGGGGCACAGCTGGCCTCACGGCCCATCGCCCGTGCCTTCTGGTCCATCGCGGCGGCACGGCGCAGCCGGTTGCGGAGCGACAGCGACGGATTGTCGGGGGTCGGCCCACGGTAAGCGGCTCGCACATGAGGCCCGAAGCGTGACAGGTCGAAACCGCTCGGCAGGGTCATCGGTTCGTCCGGCTCCGTCTGGACGGCAGCCGGAGTCTCGAGCGTACCGGCCTGCGGGCGATTGCCCCAGGCAAAGGCCGAGGTTTCGGGTGCGACGATCGCCGGCTGCTCTTCGGCAATCGGGGCACGCGCGTGCACCGGCTCCGCCTCTTCGTACGAGGCCTCGGGCTCGTATGCCTGTTCCTCGTACACCGTCTCGCGGGTGCGGCGGCGGCGGGAAAGCGCGTAGGCGATGGCGCCGAGAACGATCAGCGCGAAGATCGCGGCACCGACGATCTCGCTCGTGCGGTCCGATTGGGTCTGCTGGTTATTGTTGGCTGCGGCAGGCGGGGGTCCGGCGATCTGCGCCAGCGGCGGCGGGCCGGCCGGCGGGGCCGGAGCCGTCGTGGTCGCGGGAACCGTGGCCACCGGAGCAGCAGCCGGGGCCGCCGCTACAGGAGCGGCTGCAGCAACGTGGTGCGTTGCGACCGTTCTCGCCGCCGCGGGGCGCGCCGTCGAGGCCACCGTATGGTGCACCGTGGTGCGGGTGGTGGTCGTCGTGCTGGTGGTGGCGGGGGCGCTGGTGTCCGAAGTCGTCGTCGTGACAGCCGGAACCGCCACGGTCGGGACGGTGTCCGTCGCCGGAGCGCTGTCGGTTGCCGGAGCAGTCGACGGCGCGGTCTGCGTCGTGTCGGGGGTTGCCTGCTGCGCGAGCAGGGGGGTTGAAGAAAGCGCCAAGGCCGCGGCAATCGCGGTAGCGCCGAGTCGGGCTTGAAGTTTATGCTTGGTCATAGTGAAGCAGGAACCGCTGTTTCGGTTTTGCGGAGCCAGCGTTATCGGCAAGCCGCTCGGTAACGCCGCCCAAATGCTGTGACGGCGGTTGACTGGAGACGAATGCGCAGCGGCCCCGCAAGATGAATTCGCGGGATTAACGGGGAGAAGGACATGGCCCTCGAAGTGATCGGATCGGGGCTTGGGCGGACCGGAACCAAGTCGCTGCAGACAGCGCTCAACATGCTGGGTGTCGGGCCGTGCTATCACATGGTGGAGGTGTTCCAGGATAAGGAGCGCAAGATGCCGCAGTGGATCGCGGCGTCGCGCGGGAATGCCGACTGGGACGCGGTTTTCAAAGGCTATCGCTCCTCGGTCGATTATCCGGGCGCCGCCTACTGGCGCGAGCTGGCGGACTATTTTCCGCGAGCGAAAGTGATCCATACCGTCCGCGATCCCGAGGCGTGGGTGGAATCGACTCAGGCGACGATCTTCCGCCCGGACGGAGTGGCGATGCGCGCTTTCGCCGGCGGGGGAATGATGGCCGACTTCTTTGTTAGCTTCACCCGCGATCTCACCGGCCACCTTCACGACCGGGAATGGCTGGCCGACTATTTCCAGCGGCACACCGAAGCGGTGAAGGCCGCGATCCCGCCCGAACGGCTGCTGATCTATGAAGCCGGCCAGGGCTGGGGCCCGCTGTGCGACTTTCTTGGCGTGCCGGTTCCGGAGGAGCCTTATCCGCTCGAGAATACCCGCGCCGAATTCATCGCCCGGCGCGCCGCGATCGAGACCAATCAGGGCGCCTGATCACGGGAACGCTTGGGGCTTCCCATGTCGGAACATCCGCAGTCTTCCGCGCCACCTGCGGGCGCGGCCTGGCGTCAGCCCAGGATCACAGCCGCGAAGCCGCCGAGGAGCAGCAATGCCGCTCCGCCGATCAGCAGCATGTCCGGCAGCCCGTTCTGGACATATTCCTGATGATCGCCTTCGCCGAAATCGTCGAGGGGGCGACGATGGAAGAACTCACCGATCCGTTGCATGGCCTACCTCCCTTGCAGACGGTGCCCGACGCATACACCCGCCCGCCGAGTCGGGCCAAATCGCCGCGGCCGGTGCGCTCGGTAGCCCGGATCAATAACCGTTGCCGGCGGCGTTGTTGGCAGAGAGATTGCTGGCGTTGAGATCGGTGTTGCCGGTGGCGTTCAGATCCGCGGTCGAGTTCATGTCCGTGACCGTGTTGGTCTCCGTGGCCGCGTTGAGTTCGGTGCCCTGGTTGTTGGCCGCATTGTGGCTTCCGCACGCGCCAAGCGTGGCCAAACAAGCCGACACCCCAATCTTCAAGAGCCTCTCCATCGAATTTTTCCTTGTCGATCCGGGGCTGAAGCGCATGGGCGAGGTTCCGTGTTCCTACGGTTGAAGCGATCGGCCTATGGATGAACCATTGAGACGGAGCAAAACGCGATGAAACATTTTCTCCTCTTCTACGAAACGGCGCCGGATTACCTCGAACGGCGGCCGCAATTCCGGGGCGAGCATTTGCGGCTCGCATGGGAGGCTTTCGAACGCGGCGAAATGGTCGTCGCCGGAGCGCTGGCCGACCCGCCAGACGGCGCGGTTCTGATGTTCGCCGGAGAGAATCCTTCCGCCGCAGAGAATTTCGCCGGCAGCGATCCCTACGTGCAGAACGGCCTTATCTCGCGCTGGTACGTTCGCGAGTGGGCGACGGTGATCGGGGAGATTGCGGCAACGCCGGTGCGGCCATGAATTGGCCGCTTGTCACCAGAAGCGAGTCATGTTTTCCTCACCGTTCATTAGTGAGGAGTAGTTCACTATGAAGGGGAAGCTGTTTTTTGTCTCTTTGGGGCTGGTCTCCTGCACTGCCGCAGTCCCGGTCTTGGCTCAATCCGCGGCGGATCTCGCGAGCAAGATTATCAACGATCCCGGAAGCCCGAACGTCAATGGCGCCAAGGCCAAGCTCGTCGACGATGCAGCTGTCCAGGGTGGCAAGGCGCTTCAGGTCGTCGTCGCGAAGAAAGGCGCTCACGACTGGGACTCCAGCGTCGACACAACGATCAAGAAGCCGATCAAGGCCGGCGACAATCTGATCCTGGCATTCCAGGCGAAGCTGGTCAGCATCGACGGTGGCGGCGCGACCGCAACCCTTCCATACAATGCGGTCCAGATGAACGGCGCGCCCTACACAACAGTGATTTCCGGCAGCGCAACGATCGGCAACACATGGACATTGCAAAAGATCGAAGGGACGGCCGTCAGGGATTTCGCCCCCGGCGAAATCAAAACCACGATGCAACTCGGCAATGCGAAGCAGACGATCGAGTTCGGGCCTGTCATGCTGTTCGACATGGGCCAGTAGAGGGCAAGACTTGGCGGCCTCGGTCCGGCTTTTCTCCTACGGAACGCTTCAACAGCGAGAGGTGCAGCTGGCGAACTATGGACGCGAGCTGGAAGGTGAGGCGGATGTGCTTCGGAGGTATCGTCTCGGTGAGGTCGAAATCAACGATCCCGACGTCGTCTCGGTGAGCGGCAAGGCGGTACACACGATCGCCCTGCCCTCAAGCGATCCCTCCGACCGGATTGCTGGCACCGTCTATCTGCTGACGCCGGAAGAGCTCGAGGCTTCCGATGCGTACGAGACCGACGCCTACACCCGGGTTGAGGTCACGCTCGACAGCGGGTGCCGCGCGTTCGTCTATGTGGCGGCGCCCGCGGGGGGTTGAGCTACTTGCCCTTGAGCGCCTTCACCGCAGCGAGGGTCCGCTGCACGTGCTGGCTCCAGTCGAGATTGTCGTAGACCATGACGATCTTTCCGCTCGGAGCGATCACATAGGATGTGCGGGTCGTCACAGTGGGATGTTCCGCCCAGGCGACTTGATATTCGTCGGCGACTTGCTGGGTGGCGGTCGCCACCGGGAAATTGTTGCGGCATTCCCTGACCGAGAATTGCTCCAGCGTCGGAAGGTCGTCCCGCGACATCCCGATCACCTGCGCGCCCAGCTTCTTGAACTCGGCGCTCGCGTCGCTGAACGCATGCGCTTCCGCCGTGCAGCCCTGCGTGAAAGCCTTGGGGAAGAAATAGAGCACGACCGGTCCGTGCTTGAGCTGGTCCCTGAGGTCCAGCTTGAACGGCTTGCCGGCGAGCGCTCCGGTCGTCGTGAACTCCGGTGCCGCCGTACCGACGGAAAGTGCTGCAAACGAGGGCGCCGCGACTGCGGCCAGAGCCAATCCAACGAGCAACCTGCGCATGAGTCGTTCTCCTTCGGCCGCATCCTTTACTTCAGTTGCCTGAAAGTCGGAAACGGTTCAGCCGCCGCCGATCAATTCGTGATCGCGACGGAACCGGTAGCTTGCCTAATCCATTAGGAAGACAAGGCAATCCGGGAGATTGAGCGATGAGCAAGACCGAGCGAAGCGCAACCACGACCACCGATCACGACGAGATCCGCAAATGGGTGGAGAAGCGTGGCGGTCATCCGGCGATCGTCAAGGACACCGCCGATAACGGCCGCCGCGGGGCGATGATTCGGATCGACTTCGACGATCCCGACGGCAGCGAGGATGCCGGGTTGAAGCGTGTAAGCTGGGACGAGTTCTTCGAGATTTTCGACAACAACGATCTGGCTTTCCTGCATCAGGACGTGGACGACAGCCGTTTCAACAAGTTTGTCGAGCGGCAGACCGCCGATTGAACCCGGGCCGGCCAGCTCACGCAGTCGGCGTGAGCCAGCCGGCAACGACATAGAGCACGACCATTACCGGTCCCGTGATCAACGCGGCAGCGACAAATCCAAGGCGAACCAGCGAAACGTCGGCACCCGTATAATCGGCCAGCCCTGCGGCGACGCCCATGATTTTCGCGTCGCGGCGGTTGAGGACAAAGCGTCCGTTCATCGAATTGTCCTCCGTTCAGGCAATCAGCGGGGTCGCGGCACTGACGCACAGCATCGCGGCGATAAAGGCGCCTGCAAGAGCGGTCGCGGTTTCGCGGGCGGAAGTGAAAGTCGGAAACATGGCAAATCCCTTTTTCTGGTCCTGCGAACCGTGATTGGTTCACGACCATCTCAATGCAGGGAGCGTGCCAATTTGATTTTATCGAATAAATTCAACAATCAGCCTCGACCAGAGCGCGCACTTTGCGGGAATCGCACCCAACGGTTGGCGAAATTTCCCACACGCGGAACTGCTATTCGGCCGCCTCCGCGACCGTCTCCGCCGCGCGTTCGGCAGCCTGCCGATACCACATGTCGGCATAGAGGCCGCCGAGATGGAGCAATTCCTCGTGCGTGCCCCTCTCCGCCACCTGTCCGTCTTCGAGCACCAGGATCTGATCGGAATTGATCACGGTGGACAGCCGGTGGGCGATGGTGATGGTGGTGCGGTCTCGCGCGAGCCGGTCAAGAGTCGACAGGATCGCTTCCTCGGTGCGGCTGTCGAGCGCGCTGGTCGCCTCGTCCAGGATCAGGATCGGCGGGTTCTTGAGAAGGGTGCGTGCAATCGCCACGCGCTGTTTCTCGCCGCCCGATAGTTTGAGGCCGCGCTCACCCACGGTGGTTTCATATTTGTCGGGCAAGCTCGCGACGAAGCGATCGATCGCGGCCCCCTTTGCCGCGGCTTCGATCTGCGTCTGCGCAGCGCCTTCAGCTCCGTAACCGATGTTGTAGCCGATCGTGTCGTTGAACAGCACGGTATCCTGCGGGACGATCCCGATCGCGGCGCGAAGGCTTTCCTGCGTCACATCGGCGATATCCTGGCCGTCGATCAGGATTTGCCCCGCGGTCGGGTCGTAGAAGCGGTAGAGCAAACGCGCGATGGTCGACTTGCCGGCGCCCGAGGAGCCGACGATCGCGATCCGGCTCCCTGCGGGGGCGTCGAAGCTCAGGCCCTTCAGGATCTCCCGGTCCGGATCGTAGCCGAAATGCACATCCTGGAACCGGACGTGGCCGCCACGCACAACGAGCTGCCCGGCATCCGCCTTGTCGGTAACCTCGGGCGGGGTGTCGAGCAGACCGAACATCGCTTCCATGTCGATGAGGCCCTGCCGGATCGAACGATAGACCCAGCCCAGCATGTCAAGCGGGCGGAAGAGCTGCATCAGCAACCCGTTGATCCATACGACGTCTCCGGACGTGAAACGGCCGTGGCTCCAGCCGACGACGGTGAACACCATTGCGCCGGCCATCATCAGGTTGGTGATGAAAGACTGGCCGATGTTGAGCCAGGCGAGGCTGACCTCATTGCGCACAGACTGGCGCGAGAAGGCCGCAACCGCCTCTTCATACCGCCGGGCTTCGATGTCCTCGGCACCGAAATATTTGACGGTTTCGTAGTTGAGGAGGGAGTCGACCGCGCGGCCGATTGCGCGATTGTCGACCTCGTTCATTTGCCGCTGGATCCCGGACCGCCACTCCGTCACCTGGCGGGTGAAGGCGATATAGATGGCGACGATCACCAGGGTCGCGGCGACGAGGCTCGCGCCGAACTTGAAGAAGAAGATGACGCAGATCGCGGCCAGCTCGATCACTGTGGGAGCGATGTTGAACAGCAGGAAGTAGAGCATCATGTCGATGCTCTTGGTCCCGCGTTCCACGATCTTGGTCAGGGAGCCGGTGCGCCGCTCCAGATGGAAACGGAGCGACAGGTCGTGGACGTGGCGGAACACCTGACCCGCGAGAGCCCGCACCGCGTTCTGCCCGACCTTCTCGAAGATGGCGTTGCGCAAGTTGTCCGACAGAACGCCGCCGAACCGCGCGACGCAATAAGCAACGACTAGGCCGACGACGATCGCGACCCGCGAGTGCGCGCTCATTCGGTCGACCGCAAGCTTGAGCGGGTAGGACATGGCGATGCTGATCGCCTTGCCGACAAGGACGAGGAGCACCGCGGCAGCGACCCGCAGCTTCAGCTCGCGCTCACCTTGGGGCCAGAGCATCGGCAGGAATCGAATGAGAGTGCGGAAGCCCCCGGTCGGGCGCTTTGGGTCAGCAGCTTCAGCCATTCTCCTCAAGGTAGGATGTGCGCGCCCAGCGGACAATCGCGAGGGATGAAATGCAGGAACGCAAAGCCCGCGAGGCTGTTGGCCGCAGGAGGAGAATCGCGATGTCCGACGTCATGGAGCCAATGATCCACCAGGACCAGGAGCCGGGTCACGAGAGCCGGCTTGAGCCGAAGCCCGACTGGGAGCCCCGCTACCCCGGGTCAAACCGGCTGGAAGGCAAGGTCGCCCTCATTACCGGCGCGGACAGCGGCATCGGCCGGGCGGTCGCCGCCCTCTTCGCTCGAGAGGGCGCGGACGTCTCCATCGTCTACCTTTGCGAACATGACGACGCCAACAAGACGAAGGAGATCGTGGAAAAGGAAGGCCGCAAGGCGATCGCCATCGCCGGCGATATCGGCGACAAGGATTTCTGCGAACGTGCGGTGAGGCAGACGGTGACCCAGCTCGGTCGCCTGGACATCCTCGTCAACAATGCCGGTGAGCAACACCCGGACCAGGACATCCGCGACATCACCGAGGACCAGCTGAAGCGGACGTTCCAGACGAACATCTTCGGAATGTTCTTCATGACCCAGGCGGCGCTGGACCATCTCAAGAAGGGTTCGGCGATCGTCAACACGACCTCCGAAACCACCTACGAAGGTTCGAAGAACCTGCTCGACTACAGTTCGACCAAAGGCGCAATCGTCGGCTTCACCCGCTCGCTCGCGAAGAACCTGGTGAAGGATGGAATCCGCGTGAACGCGGTGGCGCCGGGGCCGATCTGGACTCCGCTCAACCCGTCGGGCGGCTCGCCTCCCAAGAAGCTGGAGCATTTCGGCCAAAGCACCCCGATGGGCAGGCCGGGCCAACCGAACGAAGTCGCACCCTGCTTCCTGTTCCTCGCCTGCGAAGACTCCAGCTACATGACCGGCCAGGTGCTGCATCCGGACGGTGGGAATACCACCTCGACTTAGCCGCAACCGCCGGGTTTACGCCGCAGGCCCGCTTCGGCAAGTTGCTGCCGCTCGGTCTTTCGTCCAACGGGGTAGCAAGTGACCGGCGACTATCATTCCCTCCTCACCAGCGTTTTCGGCTTTCACCACTTTCGGGGCGTCCAGCAGCAGGTGGTCGAGCGGGTGATGGCGGGGCAGCACAGCTTGGCGGTGATGCCGACCGGAGCCGGCAAGTCGCTTTGCTACCAGCTTCCGGCGCTGGCGCGCGAGGGAACGGCATTAGTGGTCTCCCCGCTGATCGCACTGATGCACGACCAGATCCGTTCGGCAGAAGCGCTCGGAATCCGCGCGGCATCGCTCACCTCCGCCGATCAGGATCGGGAGCAGACGATCGAGCGGCTTCGCTCGCGCGAGCTCGACCTGCTGTATGTGGCGCCCGAGCGTACCACCGGCGCTGCTTTCCGGCGATTGATCTCCGATGTCCCGCTGGCGCTGGTCGCGATCGACGAAGCCCATTGCGTCAGCGAATGGGGACACGATTTTCGGCCCGATTACCGGCAGCTTCGCCCGCTTCTGAACGGCTTTCCTGGTGTCCCGCGGCTGGCGCTGACCGCAACGGCGGACGCGCGCACTCGCGCCGATATCCTCGTCCAGCTCGGGATTCCGGCGGAGGGGCTGATCGTCGCCGGCTTCGACCGGCCGAACATCCGTTATCATGTCGAGCATCGCAGCGGGATCGCATCGCAGCTGAGCAGGCTGCTGGCGCGACAGCCGGGCGCAGGGATCGTCTATGCTCCCAGCCGCGACAAGGCCGAGCGCATTGCCGAAGAGCTCTCGTCGCAGGCACGGCGCGCGCTGCCCTATCACGCGGGGCTCGATCCGCGGGTGCGGGCGCGCAATCAGGCCGCCTTCGTTGAATCGGAAAACATGGTCATGGCGGCGACGATCGCGTTCGGGATGGGCATCGACAAGCCCGATGTGCGCTTCGTCGCGCACGCGGCGATGCCGAAATCCATCGAGGCTTATTATCAGGAAACCGGCCGCGCGGGTCGCGACGGCGAAGCCGCGGAGGCGTGGCTCTATTGGGCGGCGGAAGACCTGTCGACCGCGCGCCGCCGAATCGAAACGGAGATCGAGCCGGAACGACGGCAGGGCGAGCGCGAGCGCCTGAATGCGCTCGCTGCCTTCGTCGAGGCGGCGAGCTGTCGGCGGGCGATCCTCCTCCGCCACTTCGGCGAAGAGCCGCCCGAGCGCTGCGGCAATTGCGACAATTGCCTCAATCCGCCGAAGACGATCGACGCCACCGAAGTGGCGCGAAAGCTGCTCTCCGCCGCGTTCCGCACCGAAATGCGCTTCGGAGTCGGTCACCTCGCGCAGGTGCTGTCCGGGAACGACAATGAGAAGGTGCGCCGGTTCGGGCATCACCGTCTCTCGGTCTTCGGTATCGCGTCGCCCGAGGAGAGCGCACTCGTCCGCCCGGTTGCACGCGCGCTGATCGCCCGCGACGCGTTGCGCGCCGACGAATATGGCGGCCTGTCGTTCGGCCCCGGCGCCCGTCCGCTCCTGAAAGGAGAAGAGGAACTGGTCATCGCCGTACCCCCGGAGCGGAAGCGTCGCTCCAGATCGCGCGACGGCAATGGACCGACGGATCCGCTGTTCGAGGCTCTACGGGAGGTTCGGCGCGCGCTGGCTGCCGAAGCGGGCGTTCCCGCATATGTCGTCTTCCACGACTCCACCCTGCGCGGAATCGCGGCCGCTCGCCCAGGCTCACTTGCCGACCTGGGGCAGATCGACGGGGTCGGCGAGGTGAAGCTGCAACGCTATGGACCAGCGATGCTCGATGCATTGCGCGCCTTCGCCCGGGCGGAATGACCGCCGCCGGTCGAAACCAGCGGCGCTTCCGCGGGTTCAGGCTTGCGTAACGCCGCTTGCGCTTACCAGCGGACGTGTTTTGAGATGGGGAGATTCTATACATGTTCCGTGCCTTGCTGCTTGCATCAGCCGCGATTTCGATCGCCGTGCCCTCTGCAGCCGCGCCAGTGAAGCATCGCGCCGCCACCGCGTCGGCGACTCTTCCGGCGTCCAATCCGTTCGCCGCCCGAAGCACTTTGGATTTCGAGGCGCCGGATTTTTCCAAGATCAAGGATAGCGACTACCTGCCGGCAATCCTCGCAGGCATCGCCCAGCAGAAACGCGAAGTGGCCATGATCGCCAACGATCCGGCTCCGGTGACTTTCAACAATACGATCGTCGCTCTGGAGCGGTCGGGCCAGCTGCTCACCCGCGCGCTTCTCGCGTTTGAAGCGGTCAACGGCGCCAATACGAACGACGTGCTTCAGGCGACCGACAGCAAGACCTCTCCACTCCTCGGGCCCGACCCCTCGCACCCCGATTTCATCTATATGAATTCGAAGCTTTTCCAGCGGGTCAAATATCTCCACGACCGGCAGGCCAGCCTCAACCTCAACCCGGAACAGGCAAAGCTGCTCGACGTCTATTACAACGCCTTCCTGCATTCGGGAGCGCAGCTGTCGCCGGCCAAGCAGGCTGAGCTCAAGGCGATGAACACGCGCCTCAGCACCTTGCAAACCGAGTTCACGCAGAAGCTGCTCGCAGCCGCGAAGGACCACGCGCTTCACGTGACGGACAAGGCAGCGCTCGCCGGACTGTCCGACGAGGAGCTGGCGGCCGCGGAGCAGGCGGCCAAAGACCGGAAGGTCGCCGGCTATGTCATCCCGATGCAGAATACGACTCAGCAGCCGGACCTCGCATCGCTCACCAACCACGACACACGCCAGGCGCTGTTCGAGGCGAGCCTCAACCGCGCCGAGATGGGGGATAAGGACGACACGCGCGCCGTCATCAGCGAGATCGCGCAGCTGCGCGCCAAGAAAGCGGCGATGCTCGGCTATGACAATTATGCCGATTACGCGCTCTACGACCAGATGGCGAAGAACCGCCAGACGGCGCTCGACTTCCTCAACCGGCTCGCCCCGGCGACGGCTGCGAAAGAGCGGCAGGAATGGAGCGACATCGTCGCTCTGGCAAAGTCTCAAGGCGCCACGTTCCAGCCGACGGCAGCCGACTGGAATTATTACGCGGAGCAGATCCGCAAGCAGCGTTACGATCTCAACCAGGACGAGCTGAAGCCCTATTTCGAGCTCCACAAGGTGCTGACCGACGGCGTCTTTTATGCCGCGAACCAGCTCTACGGCCTTACCTTCAAGGAACGGCACGACCTGCCGACCTGGAATCCCGACATGATGACGTATGAGGTCTTCGACGCCGATGGAAAGCCGCTTGGCCTCATGTATTTCGATTATTTCAAGCGCGACAACAAATCGGGCGGCGCGTGGATGAGCAATCTCGTCAACCAGTCGTACCTGCTTGGCCAGAAGCCGGTGATCTACAATGTCGCCAACTTCACCAAGCCCGCGCCCGGCCAGCCGGCGCTGCTCAGCTTCGACGATGTGACGACGATGTTCCACGAGTTCGGGCACGCGCTTCATGGCCTGTTCGCGGCACAGACTTATCCCACGCTTTCCGGCACCAGTGTCGCCCGCGACTTCGTCGAGTTCCCGTCGCAGTTCAACGAGAACTGGGCGCTCGATCCGAAGGTGCTCCCGCACTACGCCGTCAACTACAAGACCGGCGAGGTCATCCCGCAATCGCTCGTCGACAAGATCAAGCGGTCGCAGACCTTCAACCAGGGCTATGACAATGGCGAGGTTCTGGAGGCGTCCAGGCTCGACCTCGACTGGCATTCGATGGGGGCCGACGCGCCGAAGGAAAATGTCGACCAGTTCGAGGCGCAATCGCTGGCCAACAGCGGGTTCGACACCAAGGACGTGCCGCCGCGCTATCGCTCCAGTTACTTCCTGCACATCTGGGCCAACGGCTATGCGGCGGGTTACTACGCCTATCCCTGGACCAGGATGCTGGCGGAGGATGCTTTCGACTGGTTCAAGCAACATGGTGGGCTGACCCGCGCCAACGGCCAGCGATTCCGCGACATGGTGCTCTCGCGCGGCAACACGGAGGATTATGCGGAGATGTATCGCGGCTTCACCGGCCGCGATCCGAGCATCCAGCCTTACCTGGAATTCTACGGGCTGGCGGGAGCGAACAACGGTCCGGATGCGGCTGCCTCGGCGCCCGGGACGACCACGCCGAAGTGACCTGCGGAGGGGTTCGCCGCTGAACTCGCGAAGGTCACAAAGTTCGTCTCCGATCGGGTAGGCCGCCGTCACCGTCTGCGGGAGCCAAAGCCGGCAAATTCGCCGCGTTCCCGCCGATAATGCGCGCCGAGCAGGCGCATGACGCGGCCGTCTGTGAGCGGCTCGTTGTGAACTTCGCCTGGGCGCCATTCCAAAATGCGGTCCCACAGCAGCGCGAACAGCGCGCCGTCCCGGCGCTCGCGCAGGCGATAGGCGCTTTCGCGGCTCAATCCTGCGGCGGTGGCTGCGTTGCCGATATTGCGCGTGCGGGCGAGCGCATCGAGGAAGTGGAGCTGGCGCTCGGCCGTCCAGCCGTCGCGGCGGATTTTCCGCGTGGTGGGCGAATCAGCTGCGCTCATCCGCCAGCTTGGAACACAGGCGGGCGGCTGTAGGACAGAGGTTTTGTTCTTATGTCTGCTTTGGGTGGACACTCATTCAAGCTGATACTCAGCCTTCAATGAACTTCGTGCTCTGCATTCCCGAGAATAGTCTTTGCGAGGGCTCTGTAAGCACGCGGCAGTCGAACGTTCACCCGAAGAAGATCAGGACCATCTGATTCATTCACGAGCATCGACAGCCCTTCAACCGGCTCCGTAGATGGGGCCAGCACCCACACCGTCCCGCTGCCCTGGGCCATAGGCGGCGTCGTGTATTGCACTAGCGTATCGGTTCGCCGCGCAAAGCTGTCGTGAGGGTAAGGACCTGACGGAAGCGGACCCACCTCCAGACCTTGAAAGTTCTGTTGGATGAAACTGCGGTGACGCGGGAAATACCGGGCGATTGCCTCCGCTACTGCCCAGCGGCCTGAGGTGCCGCCATAGTCATATGTCAATTCAACACCGTAACCCTTGGTGCTAAACTGATGCTGCTTGAAGAACTCACCGGGGACTAGCTTCTCAGGCGTGACCACCAAGCCGGAGCCGTTCGATCCATAAACTCCGAAGCAGTGCCAGCCGCGAGGAGCAAGGACACCAAGGCCATCGGACGCTGCATAGAAAGCGAGCTGCTGCGCGGCATCTAAAGGCAAGATCGGCGTGTGCCGAACCTTCGGTGCTCTTTGGGGCCCAAGTTGTCCATCCGACCGACACCCTACGAAAGGCACTCGCGTCGTTATGCCTTTTTGCAGTTGAGCGTGACCGGGAGCACTCACGAGTGCTCCAAATAACGCGCCGATTAGAACCTGCCGCATGACCTCACTGTGATACCACTCTCTAATGTCCGCAATGGGTCGAAAGCGGGCATTGCCGATCCTACATTGCGATTAGCTTCCTTCCCGCCGTTACCCTGCTAAACCTCCGCCTTCATGTCTGACGCAACCAACCACCTCTATCTCGTCGACGGATCGAGCTACATCTTCCGCGCCTATCACCGGCTGCCGCCGCTGACGAACCGGCACGGCCAGCCGGCCGGCGCGGTCTATGGCTATACGACGATGCTGTGGAAGCTGGCCGACGGGCTCAACAAGGCCGACGGGCCAACGCACATGGCCGTCATTCTCGACAAGTCGGAATCCACCTTCCGCAACGCGCTCTACGACCAGTACAAGGCGCACCGGCCGCCGCCGCCCGAGGACCTCGTTCCGCAATTCCCGCTGATCCGGACCGCCACCCGCGCTTTCTCCATCCCTTGCATCGAGGAGGAGGGGCTGGAGGCGGACGACATCATCGCCTGCTACGTCATCGCCGCGAAGAACGCGGGCTGGAAGGTGACCATCGTTAGCTCCGACAAGGATCTGATGCAGCTGGTGGAGGACGGCACCGTCGACATGCTCGACACGATGAACGACCGGCGGATCGACAGCGCCTATGTGCGCGAGAAGTTCGGCGTCGGTCCGGAAGCGCTGGGCGATGTGCTGGCGCTGATGGGCGACAAGGTCGACAATGTGCCGGGCGTGCCGGGAATCGGGCCCAAGACCGCATCGCAGCTGATCGCCGAACATGGCTCGCTGGAAGCGGTGCTGGCCTATGCGCCGAACATCGCCAAGCCGAAGCTCCGGGAATCTTTGATCGAGCATGCCGAGGCGGCACGGCTGTCGCGCAAGCTGGTGACGCTCGTCTGCGACGCCAACCTTCCGGAGCCGCTGGAGAATCTCGCGCTGAAGGGCATTCCCGCAGAGCCGTTGCAGGCATTCCTCGAAGACCAGGGTTTCAAGTCCCTTCTCACAAGGCTGGCGGGCGGCACCGCGGCAGCGGGCCGAAGCAGCAGCGGCGGCGGGATCGACATGACGGTGGCGGCGCTGGAGCCGGCCAAGACCGCTGCGGTCGAGCCGGAGAAACAGGAGGTCGACCGCTCTCTCTATGAGACGGTGACCGATGAAGCCGCGCTCGACCGATGGATCGCCGAGGCGACGGCGCAGGGCTATGTCGCAATCGACACCGAGACCGACTGCGTCGATTGCATCATCGCCGAGCTTGCCGGGATCAGCCTTGCGACGGCACCGAACAAGGCCTGCTATATCCCCGTCGGCCATAGCGGCGCCGACCTCTATTCCGATGCGCCGAACCAGCTTCCGAAGGACCTCGTCCTTTCAAAGCTGAAGCCGCTGCTGGAGGACCCAGCCGTCCTGAAGATCGGGCATAACCTGAAGTACGACTGGGTGATGTTCGACAAAGCCGGGATCAATGTCGCGCCCATCGACGACACCATGGTGATGAGCTTCGACCTCGATGCCGGGAAGAGCTTCGGCCACGGCCTGAACGACCTCGCGAAATTCCACTTCGATCACGAATGCATCCCGTTCAAGCAGCTGTGCGGGACGGGGAAGAGCCAGATCACCTTCGACAAAGTGCCGCTCAAGGAAGCGACGGAATATGCGGCCGAGGATGCGGACATTACTCTCCGCCTGTGGCTGCGGCTGAAACCCCGGATCGCGCAGGAGAATGTCGCGCGCGTTTATGAGCGGGTCGACCGGCCGCTGGTGCCGGTGATCAGCCGGATGGAGCGGCGCGGGGTCAAGGTCGATCGCGAATATCTGGCGCGCTTGAGCCGCGAATTTTCCGAGGAGATCGCGCGGCTGGAGGAGCGGATCTACGAAGCCGCGTGCGGCCCTTTCACCATCGGATCGCCGCAGCAACTCGGGGAGGTGCTCTACGGACGTCTTGGACTTCAGGGCGGCCGCAAGGGGAAGAGCGGGCAATATTCCACGGATGTCAACGAACTCGAACGGCTCGCGGGCGAGGGGATTGAATGCGCTCGGCTGGTGCTCGACTGGCGGCAGCTGACGAAGCTCAAATCCACCTACACCGACGCTCTTCAGGCACAGATCAATCCTGAAACCGGGCGGGTCCACACCAGCTATTCGATGACCGGAGCGCAGACGGGGCGGCTGTCGTCTAACGACCCGAACCTGCAGAACATCCCGATCCGGACCGAGATCGGCCGCAAGATCCGCGACGCGTTCGTTGCCGAGCCGGGCAATGTGCTGATGAGCGCCGACTACAGCCAGATCGAGCTGAGGCTGGCCGCACACATGGCCGACGTTCCGCAGCTCAAGGAAGCGTTCCGAAGCGGCGCCGACATCCACAGCCTGACCGCGGAGGAGCTGTTCGGCCGGGTCGATCGCGACACTCGCAACCAGGCGAAAACGATCAACTTCGCGATCCTCTACGGCAGTTCGGCCTGGGGAATCGCCGGCCGGCTCGGGGTGGCGAAGGAGGAAGGCAAGGCGATCATCGATCGCTATTACGAACGCTTCCCGGGCATCCGCGCCTTCACCCACGCCACTTTGGTCTTCGCCCGGGAGCATGGTTTCACCAAGACCCTGTTCGGCCGGAAGACTCACTTCGAGCCCAATATCCGCTCGCCGAATCCCTCGATCCGCGCCGGCGCCGAGCGCGCGGCGATCAACGCCCCGATCCAGGGCACGAGCGCCGACCTGATCAAGCGCGCGATGGCGAGGATGGATGAGGCGCTCATCAAGGCCGGTCTCGCGGGCGTGAAAATGCTTCTCCAGGTGCACGACGAGCTGGTGTTCGAAGTGCCCGAAGGCCGCGAAGAAGAGGCCGCCAAGGTCATCCGCAGCGTCATGTCCTCGGCTGCTGAACCGGCGCTTGCTCTTGACGTTCCGCTCGATGTCGAGGTTGGATGGGGCGCGAACTGGGGCGCCGCTCATTGAAGGACTCCGAAATCAAGGCTGCCGTCGCTGAGGCGCCGCCTGACGCAGACATGGCAACGCTCGCCCGGGGCGGGCGGCTCAACGTCTTTGGGTTCGTGTTGCGGCTCGGCGGGATGGCGCCCTTCCTGTTCATCGGCGGCCGGATCTATGGTCCAGCCGCGCTGGGCCGCTTCGCCTATGCGGTGCTGACGGTGGAATTCGCCGCGCAAATCGCGGCGCTTGGGCTTCGTCGCGGGCTTGCCCAGCTGCTCGCCGACGCAAAGAAGCCGCAATCCTGCATCGTCGCCGACGCCATGCTGGTTGCGGCGATCGCGTCGGCTGTCGGAATCGGAATCCTCGTTCTCTTCCCGAAGGCCATGTACCCGACCACCGCTGTCCACGGTCTGGACCGGCTGCTGGCGATCACGGTGCTTGCGATCAGCTGGACCGATATCGCGCTCGCCGGGCTTGCCTATCATCATGACGTCGGGTCGACCGTCCGGTCGCGCTCGATCGTTCAACCGTGGACGATCAGCGTCGTCGCCTTCGGCTGGTCGTACGTCTCGCTCGATGACGGACTCATCGTCGCCTACGTCTTTTCGATGGTCGCGGCGCTCGTCACTGCCCTGATCCCGCTGGTGCGCTGCTACGGGGTCCCGCAGGGGTGGAAGCCGGACCTCGGCACCGCCTGGGTCACGGCCTGCCGGAACATACCGGTGGCGGCGGCGGACGTGGTCGAATGGGCTTCGCGCCGGATCGATCTGGCGGTGCTCGGCGCGTTCGTGCCGGCGGCGTTCGTCGGCATCTATTACGCCGCGCAGCAGGTCGCGACATTGCCGGCGAAGCTGAAGACCAGCTTTGAACCTGTGCTCGGGCCAGCGATCGTTCGGCGGATCGCAGTCGGCGACCGCGCCGGAGTGGCAAAGCAGGTGCGGCAGGTCACCTACTGGATCGTTGCTGCGCAAACCGGAATCGCGCTTGCCCTCGGAATCCCCGGGAGGCCTGTCATGGGCCTGGTGGGGCCGGGCTTCACCGGCGGCACGGCGATGCTCGGATTCCTGCTCGCCGCCGAGGTGATTGCCGCCGCAGCAGTCGTGAGCGAAGCCGCGCTGATCTACGTCGCGCGCACCACGAACATGATCATCAGCCTGATCATGCTGGCGATGGAAGCAGGGCTTGCGGCCGCCTTCATCCTGATCATGCGCGGCGAGGGCTTGCCGGGCTCCTTCCAGGCGACTGGCCCGGCCATTGCCCTGTGCGTGTCACTCGCCTTCGCTTCCATTGCCAAGACCCACCTCCTGAGGCGGAAACTCGGCGCGCCCGTTTCCGGCTGGCGATGGGAGGTCGGCTGGGCGACTGCGGCCGGTGTAGCGGTCGGGGCGATCGTTCATTTCTGGCTGCCCTCGACACTCCAGCTTGTCCTCGGCGTTCCGGCGATCATGATCGCTTTCGGAGCGGTCTTGTGGACCAAGGGGTTCGGACCGGAGGATCGTCAGCTGTTCCGGATGGGCAAGACCGAGGTCCGCGAACTGCGCGAGGCGGAGGAGGCGGCCGTTGCGCGTGACCAGGTTCAGGACGATATTATCTAGGAAAGGCGCGGAGTGAATCCGCGCCGTCGATCGGCCCTCGCTCCGCTCGCCCGTCGGCCGCTACTCGATCTCTCTTGGCGCTGCTCCAGCGGTGTTACACGCCGCCGTCGTTGCGCTCGCGCTCTCGTCAATGCCGGAAGTGGCGCATCCCAGTGAACAGCATCGCCAGCCCCGCCTCGTCGGCCGCCGCAATCACCGCGTCGTCGCGGATGGATCCGCCGGGCTGGATGACCGCGGTCGCCCCGGCTTCCGCCGCCGCCAGGAGGCCGTCGGGGAACGGGAAGAACGCATCCGACGCGACCGCCGAGCCGACTGTGCGCGGCTCCGCCCAGCCGTTCGCTTCCGCCGCTTCCTTCGCGCGGATCGCAGCGATCCTGGAGCTGTCGCGGCGATTCATCTGACCGGCGCCGATCCCGGCCGTCGCTCCGTCCTTCGCATAGACAATCGCGTTCGACTTCACGTGCTTGGCGACCGTCCAGGCGAAGAGGCAGTCCTTCAATTCCTGCTCGGTCGGCTGCCGCTTGCTCACGCATTTGAGCTGATCGCGCGTGATCCGGCCGTTGTCGCGGTCCTGGATCAGGATGCCACCGGCGATCACCGCCACCGTCTGCCCCGGCCGGTTCGCATCCAGAAGGTCTTTGGTCAGAAGTAGCCGGAGGTTCTTCTTCTTCGCGAAGATTTCCTTCGCCCCTTCATCCGCTCCCGGAGCGACCACGACCTCGGTGAAAATCTGCGTAATCGCCTCGGCGGTGACCGCATCCAGAGGCCGGTTGCTGGCAACGATTCCGCCGAATGCCGAAACGCTGTCGCAGGCGAGCGCCTCGCTCCAAGCGTCGACGAGAGACCCGCGGGTCGCCACGCCGCACGGGTTGGCGTGTTTGACGATGACGATGGTCGGATCGGAATCGCGGAATTCGGAGACCAGTTCCAGCGCCGCGTTGGCGTCATTGTAATTGTTGTAGCTCAGCTCCTTGCCCTGCACCTGCTCGGCTTGGGGAAGCCCGCTCGCGTGCGGCCCGCACGAGATGTAGAGGGCCGCGTCCTGGTGCGGGTTTTCGCCGTAACGGAGCGTTCCAACCAGCCGGGCGGCCGTCGTTCGGAGCGGCGGAAACTTCTGATGCTGATCGGCTTTGGCAAACCACTGAGAAATGGCGGAATCATAGGTCGCCGTCAGTGCATAGGCCTTTGCCGCCATCCGCTTGCGGAACTCCAGCGACGTCGAGCCGCCGTTCGCCTCCAGTTCGGCCAGCAGCTCCGGATAATCTGCCGGATCGGTGACGATCGTCACATAGGCGTGGTTCTTGGCTGCCGATCGGACCATCGACGGGCCGCCGATATCGATATTCTCGATGATCTCGTCCCGGCCCGCGCCGCGCGCAACGGTCGCCTCGAACGGGTAGAGATTGACGACGATGAGATCGATCGGCGCAATCTCATGCTCCGCCATCGCCGCCGAATGCTCCGGGTTGTCGCGCACAGCCAGCAACCCGCCATGCACCTTCGGGTGGAGGGTCTTCACCCGGCCGTCCATCATTTCGGGAAAGCCGGTCAGATCGGAAACGTCGCGCACCGTCCCGCCACTTTCGCGAAGCTTCGCTGCCGTGCCGCCGGTCGAGACCAGCTCAACCCCGCGCTCCACAAGCGCCTTCACCAGCGTGTCGAGGCCGGCCTTGTCGGAAACGGAAAGCAGCGCCCGGCGAACCGGCACGAGATCGGTCATTGTTGCTCCTTTTTCAGCTCGAGCGGCGGAACTGCCACTGCACTTCGGCGCCCTCGGCCCCGGTATCGCCACTCACCACCAATTGCACGGTCCGATTGGCCTCGCCGCGCGCATCCACGACCAGGCTTTCTTCGATCCCGATCGCACTGCCGCGCGAGCGGAAGTTCCACGGCGGCGCGCCGGGCGAACGAAGAATCGCACCCATCCCGTCGGCGGTGACGGTCGGCTCGATCCCGGCGGCGAGATGGAAGCGGATCGCGAAGGGAACGGCTTTGCCCTTCTTCTTCACCGGTTCAAGACGATCGGTGCCGCGAACCTCCTTGCCGTCATTGCCGAGGGTGAGGGTTCGCCGGTGCAGCAGGCCGAACCCGCGCGCGTAGCCGTCATGGCTCGCCTCGATCCGGCTCGAGTCATTGTCCTCGGATCGATCCACCATCACATCGCTCACCCCCTTGCCGAGCGATCCGTCGGGCAGAATGGCGGTGGAATTGGTGTCCGCCAGCGTGAGCGTGCTGTGCGCCGCGGTCGTCCGAAGCGCATCCGCAAGCTCGTTCGGGAGCTGCGTCGCCAGCGGCTCCGGTCCGCCGCAATTCACGATGAGCCTCTGCGCACCGTCGGAAAGCTCGAAGGCGAGGGTCGAGGCGCAGCCCGATGGCGCCATCTTGGGAGGCGGCGGCGGGGCCGCATCGATGATGACGATCGTTCCGAGAGCGGACAGGCGATGGTAGCCCCAGCCGTTGGGCTGCCGGAGCGGGCGGGCGCGCAGGCCGCAGCCCTCAATGATCGCGGTTAGCCGTGCTGAGTCGCCTGCGTTGCCCCCCTGCCAGCTGGATAGTGCGCCGTCGCCGAGCACCACGCCGTGAAGCGCGGCAAGCGCCGCCGCCGCTGCTGCCTCGATCCCGTCGGGCACCGACTGCTTCGCCGCGGAATAAGCGGCCCGGAGGAGGCCCAGCCGATCGACGAAGAGCTCCTGTTCGAATGGTGTTCGGCTGATCAGCCCGCCGTCATCGAACTGCGCCGCCGCGAGCGCCTTCGCAAGCCCGGCCTCCGCGCGCCCCAGACGCGCGATATTCCCCTGGAGGATGAGTGCGGCAACAACGACCCCGGCCCAGGCGGTCACGCGCTTCAGCCCCGGCGGCGCCTTGTCCGCGTTTCCGTCGAGATAGCGAGCGCCGCGCGCAAGCGTGTTCAGAAGCGCCGAGCGATAGCCTTCATCGCGGCTGGAGAGGATGTAGGGCGCATACGCGGTCCAGAAGAGGATCCGCTCTCCCCACAAATCCGGCCGCCACGCTTCGTCGACGCGCGTTCCATGAGCCAGCAACCAGCGGCCCACGATCGCTTCGGCCAGCCGGGCGCCCTTCTCACGCGACGCCGAGGCGGCGAGGTCCCGCAGCCAGGAAAAGGACTGCAACTGCTCGGCAAGCGCCCCCTGTGCGCCGACCGCAGCGAAATCGAGGTCCGCGAGCGACTGCATCTCGCTTCCACAAAAGAACTTGCCTGTAAGAAGCGCGTCGCCGCGGCGGCGATCGCCCTGCACATGGTCGCGCGGGACCGCGACGAGCCGGAGCGGCTGCCGTCGCGAGCCGGTCAGCCGGGACAACAGGGAGCCTCTGGCGAGCCTTCGGACGACGTCGCTCTGGGCGGCGTCCGGCCCGCTCACTCTTCGCCCCGAAGCGCCTGGATGTTGGCGGCGTATCGGTCTGCGCCGCCCCGGAACGCAGCCGTTCCAGCGACCAGCACGGTCGCGCCTGCATCCACTGCCTGCCGAGCGGTATCCGGATCGATGCCGCCGTCCACTTCGATTTCGACGGAGACACCGACTTTCGAGATCTTCGAGGCGATCGCCTCGATTTTCCGGAGCTGACTGGCGATGAATTTTTGACCCGCAAAGCCCGGATTGACCGACATCACCTGCACGAGGTCGATGTCCTCGAGCACGTAATCCACCGCATCGGACGGGGTGGCGGGGTTGAGCGAAACGCCCGCCTTTTTCCCGAGCGCCCGGATCCGCTGCAGCGTGCGATGGAGATTGGGACCGGCCTCCGGATGAACAGTGATGATATCCGCCCCGGCGTTCGCGAAATCCTCGAGGAACGGATCGACCGGAGCGATCATCAGGTGAACGTCGAACGGCTTGCTGCTGTGCTTGCGGGCAGCCTTGAGCACCACCGGGCCGAAGGTCATGTTTGGGACGAAATGCCCGTCCATAACATCGACATGAATCCAGTCAGCGCCAGCTGCGTCAATCGCGCGCACCTCTTCGCCGAGCCGCGAGAAGTCGGCGGAGAGAATGGACGAGGCGATCAGCGGGCGGGCCATCGCCCCGATTAGACGGGATTAGGCGGCGCGGACAAGCCGCGCGATGAAGAAGGCGTCGAGACCGCCTTCGCTTTCGAGCAGACCGGGGAGGATGCGGACCCAACCTTCGGGCGAGGTCGGGATAAAATCCGGGAGTTCGCCCGGCTTGGGAGGATCCATTCGGTAGTCCGGGCTATTCGCCAAAAAATCCGAAATGACTCCCTCGCCCTCACCCGGCTCGAGCGAGCAGACGGAGTAAACCAGCGCCCCCTCCGGCTTCAGCCACTGAACGGCGCGCGCGAGAAGCTTCGCCTGAAGCTCGGCGGACTCCCGAATCACTCGCGGCCGAGCGCGATAAAGGACCTCCGGATGCCGCCGGAACGTGCCCGTCGCGGAGCACGGCGCATCGAGAAGAATTGCAGCGTATTTTTCTTTCGGCTCCCATGTGAGCGCGTCGGCGCAGATCAGATCCGCAGCCAGGCGGGTACGATCGAGATTCTGCTTGAGGCGTTTCAGGCGCGACTCCGATTGGTCGACAGCTGAGACCTCGTGCCCCGCCGCAACGAGCTGCATCGCCTTGCCGCCAGGGGCTGAGCAGAGGTCGAGAACCTTCTGCGCAGTGTCAGGAATCAGCCGGGCAGGGAGCGAAGCCGCGAGGTCCTGAACCCACCAATCGCCCGCGTCGAAGCCTGACCGTTCCGTTACTGAACCACCATCACGAAGCCGCACATTGTGTGGTGCGAGCGAAGCTGCGCCTTGCAGAGTCCCGAATGCCTCTGCGGCCTCCTGCGATTTGAACGTGAGGTCGAGCGGTGGCCGCGTTGCGATCTGCCGGCGCGCCGCCGCAACGGCTTCCTCACCCCAGGCTTCGGCCCAGCGCTGCTCCACCTCCGCGGGAAGATGCGGGGCGTCGATTTTCGGCACTCCTCGACGAAGCAAGGTTCCCAAAACGCCATGCACCAGCTTCCGGGGTCCACCGTCCACCAGAGGCAAGGCGGTCGCCACGATGGCGTGATCCGGCGTTTCGAGGCCGATCTTCTGCGCCAGCGCCATCCGAAGCACCATCCGCGCCTTGGAATCCTCCGGAAGCGGCTTCCTGGTGGCACTATCGATCAGCGCGTCGAGATCGGGAATCCGCCGAAGCACCTCGCCCGCAATCGCCACCGCGAGGCCAAGGTCGGGCCCGGAAAGCCACTTCGCTCCGGCGGCTGCAGAATCGAGCGTGCGCCATCGCCGGAGCACCGCGTCGAGCATCGTGAGCGCAGCTCGTCGGGCGGCGAGTCCTTCCGTTGTTGGCATCGGCTCAGGCAACGCCCATGTTCGAGGGATGAAACGCCCGAGACATCTCGATCCGCCGCCGAACCTCTCCAAATCGCCGCCGGTTCCACAGCCGGAGGACGTCTCCGAAACCAGGCCGCCCGCTGGCGAGGAAGGGAAGCTGGACCCGACCCGCTACGGCGATTGGGAGAGGAAAGGGATTGCGGTCGATTTCTAGGCGCTTTCGCTGCGGGGCGGGCGTGACAGCAACGCTTCAAGAACAGAATCGACCGACGCGCCTTCGAGCAGCCGCGCAACCGCTTCGACGATCGGCATGTCGATATTCCGCTCCCGGGCGAGCCGGGCGAGCACCGGTGCGGTGAACGCCCCTTCGGCTACGGTTCGCCGGTCGGCCATCAGTTCAGGTGCCGGCCTGCCTTCGCCGATTCCCTTGCCGAGCGAATAATTGCGCGAGCTGGTCGATGAACAGGTGAGCACCAGGTCGCCGAGGCCTGAGAGCCCAGTCAAAGTCTCCGCACGAGCGCCGCAGGCGAGGCCGAATCGAGTCATTTCGGCAAAGCCGCGTGCGATCAGCGCGGCCCGCGCGTTCTGGCCCAGCCCCCGCCCCTCGACCACCCCGCAGGCGATCGCCAGCACGTTCTTCACTGCGCCGCCGATCTCGGCCCCGGCCACGTCGTCGCTGAGGTAGATTCGGAAAGTGGGCTGGGCGAGGCGGTCGCGAAGCTGCTCGGCAAGGCTTAGGTCCTCCGCCGCCAAAGTCACGGCCGTCGGCAATCCGGAAGCGACTTCATGGGCGAAGGTCGGGCCGGACAGAACCGCGATCCGGGCGCCGGTGCACGTCTCCGCAGCGACCTGGTGAAGGAGCTCACCGCTGCGTTCCTCGATTCCCTTCGCACAAAGCACCATCGGCTTGTCGCATTTGGTCGCTTGCTCGAGAACGGACCGCGTGTGCTGTGCCGGTGTGACGACCAGCCAAGCGTCGCAGTTCGCGATGTCGCCGAGTTCGGTGGTCGCCCGGATTGAAGGGTCCAGCGCGACACCCGGCAGAAACAGCGAATTCTCGTGGCGGGCGTTGATCGTCTCCACCGCCTCGCTCTCGCGCGCCCACAGCAGAGTCTCGCGCCCGCCTTTCGCCGCGATTTGCGCAAGCGCAGTGCCCCATGCGCCGCCGCCGACGACAGCGATCCTCACGCCTTCACCCCCGCTCCGCGCACCTTCTCTGCATCGGGATCGAGCGGCCAGCGTGCACGGGCTGGAGCGCCAAGGTGATCGATCATTCCAGCGCTGTAGCGTTCCGATCCGGCCCAGGCGATCATCGCGGCATTGTCCGTGCACAGCCACACCGGCGGTACGCTGAAACACCGCCCCGTCTCCTTCGCCAGCTCCTCCAGAGACGAGCGGATCGCGCGATTGGCTGCAACACCGCCGGCGACCACAAGAGACGGCGCATCGGTCCGTGAAATCGCGAGCCGGGTGCGATCCACAAGGCAATCGATCACCGCTTGCTGGAAACTGGCGGCAATATCCGCGGGGCGGTATTCCCCTGAGGCAACGGCGCGCTGCACGGCCGCTTTCAGTCCGGCGAAGGAGAAGTGCGGCTCTCCCGATCCGACGAGTGGGCGCGGGAGCGGCACAGCTTCGGGATTGCCCTCCTTCGCGAGCTGCTCAACCGCCGGGCCGCCGGGATAACCAAGCCCCAGCAATTTCGCCGCCTTGTCGAAGGCTTCGCCCGCCGCATCGTCGATCGTCGTTGCCAGCCGCCGATACTCGCCGACGCCGAGGACTTCGAGGATCTGGCAATGTCCTCCCGACACCAGGAGTAGAAGGTACGGAAACTCGAGATCCGGATCCGCCAGCCGAGGCGAGAGCGCATGACCTTCAAGATGATTGACGGCGATCAGCGGCTTGCCGGCCGAGAGGGCCAGCCCTTTCGCGACCAGCAATGCAACCATCACCCCGCCGATCAGCCCTGGACCGGCAGTCGCCGCAACCGCATCGACATCGCTGATCGCGACCTTCGCCTCGCCGAGCACTTGCTGAACCAGGCCCGGCAAAATCTGCACGTGCGCGCGCGCTGCAATCTCGGGAACGACGCCGCCGAACGGCCGATGCGCATCGTTTTGCGAGACCACCGCCTGCGCCAGAATCGTCCGATCGCCTGTGACCAGCGCAGCGGCGGTGTCGTCGCACGAGGATTCGAGGCCAAGGATCAGCGCCATGCGTTGTTCCTTTGCCTGAACGGCAGAGGATGCACTAGTGGAGCGAAGATGCGCAATCCGAAACTTGGCACACGCGGTTCGCCGCTGGCGCTGATCCAGGCGCGCAAGATCGCCGCCGCGCTGGAAGTCGCGGAGCGCTGGCCCGCCGGTCACGTCGAAATCGTTCCCATCACCACCAGCGGCGATCGCATTGCCGACCGGCCGCTCGCGGAGGTTGGCGGCAAGGGTCTGTGGACCAAGGAACTGGATGCCGCATTGCTGAATGGCGACATCGATTTCGCCGTGCATTCGATGAAGGATGTTGAAGTCGTTCGGCCGAAGGAAATCCGTCTCGCTGCGATCCGGCCGCGCACGCACATCCAGGATAAGCTGATCGGGGCCGAGTCCGTTGAGGCGCTGAAGAAGGGCGCCGTGGTCGGCACTTCGTCCCCGCGCAGGGCCGCGCAATTGCTTGCCGCCCGGCCGGACCTGAAGATCGTCCCTTTGCGGGGCAACATCGACACTCGCCTGAAGAAGCTCGAAGCCGGCGAGGTGGATGCGACGATCCTGTCTTCCGCCGGCCTCCACCGGCTCGGACATGACGACATCGGCGTTGCGATCCCGTTCGAGATCATGCTTCCGGCCCCCGGCCAGGGCGCGCTTGGGATCGAATGCCGCGAAGATGATCGAGACACGTCGACACTTCTCAAGCTGCTCGACGACCCGCAGGCGCGGTGCGAGGTGGAAGCGGAGCGGGCGTTTGCCCGGGAACTCGGCGGAAGCTGCCATTCTCCCGTCGCGGCGATGGCATGCGTCGATCACCGCCAGATCCACCTGCGCGCCGAGATCCTTTCCGAAGACGGAAAGGAGCGCGTCCGTCGCGAGGCACATTTCCCGCTGCGCGACACCAAGTTCGCGTCGAAGCTGGCGCGTGACATGCTCGCGGATGCGCCGGATTCGATCCGCAGGCTTTTCCGGAGCGAATGAGGCCCCTGGTCATCCTGCGTCCGGAGCCCGGCGCAAGCGCCACTGCCGACGCCGCTCGCCGTCTCGGTCTTGAGCCGATCCTGATGCCGCTTTTCCGGATCGAGCCGATCGCGTGGACCGCGCCCGACCTGACCGATTTTGATGGCCTGCTTCTCACCAGCGCAAACGCGGTGCGCGCCGGTGGGCGGGAGCTCCGCAAATGCCTCCACCTGCCGGCCCACGCAGTCGGCGAAGCGACGGCTTCGGCAGCTCGGCAGGAAGGCTTCAGGGTCGAGACTGTCGGAAGCCGCGGAGTCGACGGCCTGCTAACGTCGCTTCCACCCAATTTGAGACTGCTTCACCCCTGCGGCGCCGATCGCCGCGAACCCAGGAACGCTGCGCAGACGATCATCGCTGTTCCAGTATACCGTTCAGCCGAACTGCCGCGTCCGGACAATTTTCAAGCCCTGGAAGCATCGGTTGCAGTCGTGCATTCGCCACGCGCCGCGGCCCGATTGGCGGACCTTGCTCGAGACTCCGGTCTGGCTCGCAAGTCTATTGCCATCGCTGCCATCAGCCCGGAAGCGGCTGCGGCCGTCGGAGCCGAATGGCAGCAAGTCGAAAGCGCGGATAACCCGGACGAGCAGGCGCTTCTGGCCCTCGCCGCGCGCCTGTGCCACAACTCCGCGCAATGAACGGGGCAAACCGGGGCGCGATGAGCTGGACGGGGCGATTTCTCGTCGCCTTGCTGCTGATCCTCATCGGCGCGGCAGCTACAGTCTGGGCACTCGCACATTATCAGCCGGCGGCGCGTTTCCTCGGGATCGTGCCGTCCACTGCGCTTCAAACGGCGCAGCGCCCGGTGCAACCGATTGTGACTCAGCCCCAGAGCACCCAAGCGCCCGCGCCAACGCCGCAGGGATTCTCCAACGGCGCACTCGAGGCGCAGATCCTCAACCTGCAGTCGCGGCTTCAGCAGGTCGAAAGCCAAAGTCAGCAGGCGCAAGGCTCCGCGGGACGCGCCGATGCCTTGCTGGTTGCTTTCGCTGCACGGCGGGCGATCGAGCGCGGCGTCGCGCTGGGCTATCTCGAGCCCCTGCTCGTCAGCCGATTTGGGGCAGATCACCCGCAAGCGGTAGCGACCGTCGTGACCGCTTCGCGGGCGCCGGTGCGGCTGACCGATCTCATCGCGCAATACCAGGGCCTTGAGCCCGCCCTCACTGGCCCGCCGCCCGATCAGAGTTGGTGGTCCGGTTTCAAGCGCGGCTTCGGCTCGCTGATCAGCGTGCACCGTGCCGACCAGCCCTCCACCCAGCCTGAGGCACGATACCAGGCGGCACTTACCGATCTCACTGCGGGAGAGGTTGATGCGGCAATGGCCCAGACCATGCGGCTTCCCGGAGCTGCAAGGGCGGGCGACTGGATCAACAAGGCTCGCCAATATGTGCTGGCGCACCGCGCGCTGGATGAGATCGAGACTGCCGCACTCGTGGGAAACCAGAGCCACGGTTGATTTGAGCTAACGCCGGGTTGGCAACGCCGGCCGGGCGTGCGAATCTACCAAGGCAGCCAGCGCCTCAGCGCCCCGCAAGCCGCTCAGAACAAAGATGAATCACGAGGTTTGAATTCATGACGTCAGTTTGGAAGTCCCTGGGACTCCTGCTTGTGCTCGCCGCGATTACCCAGGTCAGTTCGGCTGCAACAAAGGCTCCGCATCCGAAGCCGGCAGCAAAGGCGAAAACGCAGGCGATCAAGCATGCGCCGCAAGCCCCTGCTTTCATTCGTAGCCGGCTCGCCGACCTTGGCCGCAATTTCGACGGGCAGGTCGGGATCGCGATGAAGTCGATCGACGACGGGTGGGAGGCGGGCTGGAAGGATGATGAGCTTTATCCCCAGCAAAGCATCTCCAAGCTATGGGTGGCGATCACCGCGATGGATGCGGTCGATCGCGGCAGGCTCAATCTCGACGACAAGGTGACCCTAACTCGCTCAGACCTGACCCTATTTCACCAGCCGATCCGGGACGACATCCTCAACAACGGAGGCAGCTTCACCACCACCTATCGCGATATCATGTATCGGGAGATCGTCACGAGCGACAACACTGCGAATGACAAGCTGATGCGGTCCGTTGGCGGCCCGAAGGCGGTGCGGGCAATGATCGCCCGCAAGCATCTGGGCGCCATCCGCTTCGACAATGGCGAGCGCGACATGCAGAGCAGGGTCGCCGGGCTCACCTGGAAACCCGAATATTCGATCGGCAATGCATTCTGGGTGGCCCGGGACAAGGTGCCGCTCGCGATTCGAAGCAAGGCCTTCAACCGCTATATCGCCAACCCCTACGACGGGGCCGCTCCGAGTGCGATCGTCAACGCTCTCGCCAGGTTGAAAAGGGGCGAGCTTCTGTCCCGGGCATCGACCGATCACCTGCTCGACGTCATGAGCCAGACGAAAACGGGCCCGCAGCGGCTGAAGGGCGGCCTCGCGGATGGGTGGAGCCTCAATCACAAAACGGGGACGGGCCAGGAGCTTGGGCCCGAAGAGGCAGGCTATAACGACGTCGGAATCCTCACCGCGCCGGATGGCAAGAGCTATGCCGTCGCGGTGATGATCAAGCGGACGGCAACACCGCTGCCTGTGCGGATGACGTTGATGAGCAACGTCACGCGCGCGGTGATCCAGCAGCACGACATGGAGAGGAGCGTTGCCGAGCGCCGCTGAGGCTGCGGGGCCGGCGCAGCGGCTTGCGCAAACGCCTGGGATCCAGCGCGTTCCAACCCGTGCACTGGACCTGTTCATCCTGCGCGATTTCCTCGATTGCGAAACCTGTGCAGCGTTGATGGAACGCATCGATCAGCGGCGGCGCCCGTCGGAAATCTCCGACGACGTCGGAATCGCGAATTTCCGAACGAGCGAGACCTGCGACCTGGATTGGCGGGACCCGCTGGTGGCTCAGGTCGATGCGAAAATCGCCGCTCTGCTCGGCCTTCCGCTCGCCGCAAGCGAGCCTCTCCAGGGACAAAGATATGCGCCAGGGCAGGAGTTCAAACCGCACACCGACACGTTCGAGCCGGGCGGCTACGATTTCTACGTCCACACCGCGGACACCGGCCAGCGTACGTGGACCGCGATGGTCTATCTCAACGAACCTGAGGAAGGCGGCGCGACGCGCTTCAAGACGATCGGCAAAACGATCCAGCCGGAGTCGGGGAAACTGCTCGCCTGGAACAACCTGCTGCCGGGCGGAACCCCCAACCCCGCCACTTTGCATCAGGGTATGAAGGTTCGGCGAGGCGTCAAATATGTGCTGACGAAATGGTTTCGGGAGCGGCCGCCGTCCCCGCGATAAGCTGTTCGACCGATGGCATCGCTTCCGCGAGCGCCCGGACTTCCTGCTGCCGATCGTGCACCTGCGCGATGAGCTCCTGCTCCGGAATTGAGTCCACTCGCGGATCGTAGCTTTGCGGGATGAGGTCGTGCCCGATGAAGAGGCTTTCCCAGCCGTGCTCCTGAAACGTCTCGTCGTCGTAGAGCGGAACGCGCCCTCTCGCTGAGAAGACATCCAGCTTCCGCTGAAGCGTGGCAGGCGCAGCCGAATCGCGGCAACGGTCCCACAGCGGCTCGTCGAAGCGGCGATTGAGCTTGAAATGCGCCATCTGGAAATCGCGAAGATTGACCGCGGACCTGCGGATGATCTCGTCATACACTTCGGCCTCCCGGCCGATTTCCGTGGTGGCCGGAAACAGGGTCATCAGATGTGAGATGCAGCTGTGGGCGGTGTGCAGTTGCGCGGCATCGAGGGGCTCCAGCGAGAACGCGGCCTCGCCCACCGCGACGCAATTCCCCACCCACGTCCGCTTCCGGATTCCCTGGTTGAGATCCGAAACCACGACATCGCCACCGAGCGGCACGTTCGCCAGGATCGGGAGGGACTTCAGAACCTCTTCGTCTGACGTTTCGCGACTGTCATAGGCAGCGACGACCGCCGTCCTGTCCTGGAGCGGAAACAGGCCGACCCACCCCTGCCGAAACGCCGAGATCTGGCTGAAGGCCGGATAGGGCTGGAGCGCCTTAGCCGACGCGACGATCATTCGATCGCATGGCAGCGATTCGCGCCAGGACTCGAATTGCGCGCCAGGCATCCGGCCGATCAGAACGGATTGCGGACCCGAGGCGTCGACGAACAGATCGGCCTCGATCCGCTCTCCATCGCTGAGCGTGATTGCCGCGATCCGGTCGCCGTCGATCGCGACGTCAGCAACCGCGGCCGCTTTCGATTCCACGCCGCCGCCCGTCACCAAGTGCTTGAGAAGCGCCGAATAGGCGCCTGCATCGAGATTGTATCCGAAGGCGGCCTGCAGCTCCGCCCCTTCCGCCGGAACGGGAATTCGGCCCGCGCGCGCGATCGCCGGTCCGAGCGAGAAATTCTCGAACGGCGTCCGCAATCCTTTGAGCCGACCCTTGATCCAGCATTGAGTGAAGGAAAGGTCGCCGCCGCCGACCGGGGGCAGCTGGTCATACCCGAGCATGAAAGCCGATGTCGCGCCCGACCAGTTGGAGAGGCGCTGGCCGGCCACCGGCAGCGCTTTGCACGCCTTGAAAAGCAAATCTTCGGGAATGCCGAGCCGACCATGAAATCCGGCAAGAGCGGGCAGCGCGGAATAAACATCGACTGGCCGCAAGAGGGTGGGAAGCTCGATAATTCGAACGTGGACGCCCGTACCGCCCACCGACGCGTATATGCCCGCGGCAGCCATCCAGGCGGGTGCGTCTGCACCCACGACCACCACGCTTTTGACGCGGTTGCTCATCGGACGACCTGCGCCGCGCAATAGCGATCGATGAACCGATCGTGCGGAAGCATTTCGTCGACCCTGTCGCGGATCTCCGTCCGAAACGCGTCCAGCTGGGAAATCAGCTTCTCTTGCGGAATGGCATCCGCGACCGGGCTGTAATTTTCTGGAATGAGTCCCTGGCCGACGAAGACGCTCAGCCAACTGGTCGGGGTGAACAGACCGTCCTTGTACTTCTCGATGATGCCGTTGTGCCGGAACAGCTCGATCTTCCGGCTCAGGCTGTCCGGCACATCCATCGCTGCGCAATAGCGCCAGATTTCCGCATCATCGCGGCGCGTGAGCTTGTAATGCAGGATCAGGAAATCGCGGATCCGCTCATACTGCAAATCCATCAGGCGATTGAACTCATCGCGCAGCCGTGGATCGATGCGTTTGCCGGGAAGCAGCGGCACAAGCTGCATGATTGCGACCTGGACCAAATAGATGCTGGTGGACTCGAGCGGTTCAAGAAAACCACCCGCGAGCCCGAGCGCGACGCAATTGTTTGCCCAGCTCGCGACGCGCCGACCGGATTGGAATTTCAACACGCGAGGTTCGGCCAGCGGCTTGGTCTCAAGGCTTCGAATCAGCGAATCGGCCGCCTTATCCTCACTGATGAAGCTGCTGGAAAAGACGTAGCCGTTCCCCGTCCGATGCTGCAGCGGGATACGCCAGCGCCAGCCGGCTTCCATTGCCGTGGAGCGGGTGTAAGGCGAAAGTTCGTCGCGCTCGCTTGGGACGGCAATAGCCCGGTCGCACACCAGCCACTTCGACCAGTCTTCCCATCCGACTCCAAGCGTCTCGCCCAGCAGCAGCGAGCGGAATCCCGAGCAGTCGAGAAAGAAATTGCCGGAAATCACCTCCCCGGATTCGAGCCGCAGCGACTGAATGCCGCCGGTTTCCGAATGCTGGATGATCTCCGTCACCTTCCCTTGCATCCGCACCGCACCGCGCTGTTCGGCGATGCCCCTCAGGAAGGCGCCGTAAAGGCTCGCATCGAAATGATAGGCGTAGGTGTAGGCCGAGTTGACGGTAGGCGTGCCGGTCTCCGGAAATTGGAACCGGCAATGGCGTGCCGCCTGGGCTGCGAACGAATAGTCCCCGATGTCCGATTTCCACCCCGACTGCACCGCCCGCAGCCATTGATGATGAAAAAGATGCTCCATGTGCGCGGGGCCATGGACTCCGAAGGGATGGATGTAGCGCGAGCCTTTGAAGCCCCAGTCGACGAATTGGATGCCGAGCTTGAATGCACCGTTGGTGGCACGGAGCATTTCTGCTTCGTCGATACCGATGGCCTCATTGAAGTACCTGATCTCCGGGAAAGTGGCCTCTCCCACACCGACGATCCCGATCTCCTCGGATTCGATCAGCCGCACCCGCCATCCATCCGGCGGGAGTAGGGACACCAGCGCCGCCGCAGCCATCCATCCTGCGGTCCCCCCGCCCACGATCACGATGTCGAGCGGTTCGCTCACACTCAGGCCTAAGCTCCGTCTGCTCGACCGGCAGGCCGCTTATGCGCCTGTCAGTTTGATTGGGTCGGCTGGCCCTGCGAATCGGCATGAGCCTGCGCGACAAGCTGCTTGAACTTGTCGGCGGTGATGCTCAGCAACAGACCTTTGTCATCCTTGCCGAACGCGATCAACGGTACGCTGATTTTGGTCTGCCCCGTATCGATGACGACCTGGTCCGAGTCCACGACGACTTCATTTGGAGCGAGTGCCGCGATTGTGCCCAATGGAACACCTTTCACGTCGCGGACTGGCATGCCTGGCTTGATGTCCGCTGCTGTCGCCCGAGTCACGGATCCGTGTGTCCCCCCGGGTTTGGGCAAATTGGCCCGGTCCTCATTCGTGACCTTCACGCCGCGGGCGGCCAGGGTGTTATAGTCCTCGTCATGTTGGCGGTTGGAAGCCGCAATGTCCTGCGGCCTCGGTCCGTAGTCACCCATGTTGGTTCCCACACCGGCGGGCGCACCTCCGGCCGGCGCCCCCTGTCCGCTGGCCCCGTTTGCAATCGCGAGGGTCATCCCGCCAATCATCGACATCAATATGGACTTTCGCATATCCTGAACTCCCTCGCCAACTGCGTATTAAAGTAGCCGAGCTGACAAAAGCGCGAGCCGCTTTGCGCTTCCCCGAATTTTACCATGGGCGATCTGCCGAACTGCAAACTCTTTGTTGGTCGCGTTGTTTGCGTGTCGAACGGGACGCCGCGGAACTCAAGTGCTTCTTATCTTGCTCCGTCACCGGCTGCGAAACCGAGTTTCACTCCGCAAGCCGCCGCACGGGTCAGCCCATACTTCAAAAAAGAGAGGTGCCGATCGTTACAACGGCACCCCCCTCTGGCTTCAAATGCGATGGCATCAGCCCCGTTCCGGCTTCGCCGGTGCAGGTGGCGGAGGCGGAGGTGGTGGCGGAACCGGACACGCTGCCGTGGCAGCAACCACCGTACCATCCGTGCAAGTCTGGGTCGCTGCCGGAGGCAGTGGTGGCGGTGGTGGCGGCGGCGGTGGCGGCGGAGCCGCGTGGCTGCCCATCTTCCAACGGACGCCAAGACTGAAGCGGCGATCCTGCCTGAACCATGAGTTGTTGACCAGGATCATCTTGTGCTCCGGGCCACTGGAGTCGGTCAACTGCTCCAGCGTCACGGTTTTCGTATCCAGCAGATTGCTGGCATCGAAGCTTAGGTCGATTTGGTCGTTGACCTTGTAGTGGATCGAACCGTCGAGATAACCGGCGGCCGCATTCCAGGTGGGCAACTGGTTGCAACATGGAACGGCCGTAATCAGATATCTCGACCGCCAGTTATAGGCGAGCCGGAACGAGAGCGGGAAATTGGCTTTCTCATACACGCCGACGACGTTGAACGCATATTTGGACAATCCCTCCAACGAACCCGGATTAAGTGAAGGATGGTTGGTCACCGAAGCATTGCCAAAGAAGGTGACCAGGCCCGAGTTCGCAATGCCCTTGTTCTTGATGTAGGTGAAGTTCGTCTGAATGCCGAAGCCGTCCAACGGTTTGGGCAGAAAATCGAAGAAGCGGTTGTACGCGACCTCGAACCCTTCGATCTTCGCCCCCTTGCCGTTGACGGGACCAGTGACAGTGACGGTCCTGGTGACCCCATTGTTGGTAATGGGTACGTCGAAGGCGCCTCCCTGAATGTAGTCCTGGAAGCTCTTGTAGAACAGATCCAGGCTAAACATCCCGGCGTTGCCGAAGTAATTTTCAAGCGACAAGTCGAATTGCCAGGCGGTCTCCGGCTTGAGGTACGGGTTGGTTGCATTGCCCTGATAAAGAACCTTTGCCCCGGTGATGTTGCCTTGCGCGTCCTTGATCCACAGCGGGTCGCTTGGATTGCTGCTCGGCAGGACCTGGCTGATGCTCAGATAATCCTTGAGCAGCCCCATATCCGGGCGCGTCATGGCCTTGGAAACCGCGAAACGCGCCAGCCAGCTCGGTGAGAAGTCGAACCGCAGGTTGAAGCTTGGGAGCACGTAGTTCGTCCTGTTCGACGCCGACTGAGGCGTCGAGGCGCCGGAACCGGTGGCAAACGCCACATCCTGAGGTGAGAGATAGCAGACCGGATTATACGGCACTTGAGCGGGCTGGCCTGAGGGCGGCGGCGGTGGAGGCGTGGCATTGCCCGTTAGCCCACCCGGCACCAACGGCGTAGGCGGGCAAGCGGTTGCGGTGTTTACCGTGATCGCCGGATAAACGAGGTAGCCATTGCTTCTGTCCAGCGTGTCCACAAAGCGCACGCCGAGGTTGCCGCTGACCTTCACGGTGCCAAGGTGAATATCATCTCTGCCGCCGAACTTGATCTCCGCGTAGGCGGCAGCGGTCTTTTCCGAGATGTTCGCGATTTCGTGCGCAGCCCAGCAGCTGTCCGGAAGAAGATCCGTCGCTTCGTGGTAGCCTGACGGATACGGCGCGTGGCGCAAACATGCCGGCTCGTACCCTCCGACTCCGATAAGGTTGCCGCCAAGCAGATCCTGGCCGTGCGCATTCAGGAAACTGAAGGGCACGAACGGGAAGCTGCCGATCGTTCCTCCGAAGTAGGATTCGCCGAAGCTCTGGACCTGATAAAGGCCAGCCGGATAGCCGTTAAAGGTTGTGGTCGTTCCGCCAGACGTGCACGTGCCCGGCTTCGCATCGAGGTTGAAGTAGAGATACTGGCAGCCGTTGGTCCAGTTGTTGGCGATGTTGTTCCAGTCATAATCGCCGTTGCGGACCAGCTGCTCGCGGTCGGCATAGCGTGCGCCGAACTTTAGTGTGTCGATCCAGCTGTCGCCCGGCACATCCCATTGGCCATCTGCCTTAAACGCCCATTCGTGTCCGTGGCTGTCCTGAACCTGGTCGGCGAGATTGTTGATCGACCAATTGTCCGGATTGGCAAGGCCGCCCGGCGAAAGGAAGATGTTCGACGGCGGATTCAAGGCCACGATCCTGGGGTCCGTGCCGAGTCCTGCGAACGTGGGATTGGCGAACGAGGAAAAGCCTATGCTGGAGTCATAAAACTTCGCCCCGGAGTCGACATATTGCCCGTCGAAATTGAAATGCAGAACATTTGACGGGTCATATTTCAGGTTGAACGACGCTTCCTGCGTCATGTCCCTGTTTTGCTGAATTCGGCTGCCGGCACCGACGCCTTCGCCGTAAACGCCATAGCCGGCGGGACAGTAGCTCGCCGACTGGCCCGACCAACTGTAGCAGCTATGGATCATTGCCTGGCCATTGCTATTGAGCGCCATGTCGGCGTCGCCGTTGCCGTTTTGGTTCGGCTGAACGCTGCCGAACGGATTGCCCCACCAGCCGCCGGTCGTAGCGAACGTGCCGCCGGTCAGAGTGCCGTCGCTGCCGAATGTGAAATCGGGCGAGCTGCCGCCCTCAACAGGAACTCCCGAGGTGCCGGGCGTGAAGCGGAAGGTCGGATCGCTCGTGGTTCCGAAGATCCCCGCACTAAAGCCGTGTTCCTCCATCGAATTGTGATAAACCGACCGGATGTATTGCGCCGTCGCCAGCCATTTATGGTCGTTGCTACGCCATTGCGCAGCGGCGGTGATGCCGGTCCGCTTGCGATCGAACCGGTCGTCCAGATAGGCCAAGCCTGACGGCGCGACGACGAACCCCTTGCCGAAGGGGCTGGTGACGTTTTCGCTTCCAGGAAGTGTCCCTGGGGTGAAAACCTCGTCGTGGTAGTTTTGCAATCCCTCCGAGCCGCTCTTCAGGTCTGAATATGCGATATCGCCTAGCAGACCGAACTCGCCGATACTCGTCTGCCAGCGGTTGCTGTAGAAAAGGTCAGCGTCGGGGGTCACCTTCTTTCCGATGTCGCCCCAATTGGCTCTAGCCCCGATCGCGAGCACCTGACCGCTCTGGTCGAGTGGGAGCCAGGTGCGAAGGTTCACTGACCCGGCAATGCCGCCCTCGATCAAGTCGGCCGTCTGGTTCTTGTAAACGTCGACACCAGCCAGCAATTCCGCCGGAACATCGTCCCAGGACAGGCCGCGGCCACCATTGGCGGAGAAGCTGTCGCGGCCGTTGAACTCGCTTCGCACCTGCGGCAGGCCGCGGACGAGAACGCCCGAAGGCTCCGTCGTGAAGTGGGCCGGATCGGTCGGGATGGCGAACCGGGTGACGCTGATTCCCGGAACGCGCTGCAGCGCTTCGGCAACCGACTTGTCGGGGAAGGCGCCAATGTCCGTCGCGCTAATCGAGTCGATCACCGTGTCGGCGTTCTTTTTACGCGCGCGCGCGGATTGAAGCGCGGCACGAACGCCGGTTACGACGATGGCTTGGCCTTTCGCGTCCTTTGTTTCGGTCGAGGTGCTTGCGCTCTCAGGCTTCGTCTTATCCGCAGCCTGCGCTGAATCCTGTGCGACAGCGGGATTTGCGCCGAACCCGAGCGCCATGACCGATACGCCGGCCAAAAGCCGCGCACCCAGACCAAATGAATTCATCCCAGACTGAACATTCTTCGGCATCGTTTCCCCCAGATTTGCCGCGCAAGTTCGCATGCGCGCACGAGGAGCAACGCCAGAAAGCAGCACAATCGCCGCATTCTCAGGAGACCCCTCTCTATGCCTTATTGGCACTGAATGCTCATACTTGAAAGTTGTCTTTATGAGCGAAACGCAATTCTCTCGGCCTGTGATTGGCGCGCAACAGCTGTGATGCGAGGCGGCTTTCTCAGGAGACAGAGAGGACTATTATGATCTGAAGCGGTATGGGAGCCTCCTCTGGCGGGCGGAAATTCGCTCATCACACGTAAGAGGTGTTTTTATATGCGCATTGCGCAGCCGAATCGGATGCGATAGCAGCATGGCTCTGGCGAGCCCTTGGGTTCGTCAGCCGGAACGTCCGCAGCAAGCGCGGGCATTCTCCCCAAGCTGGGCCCGTTCGCGTTGTGATGCGAGCGGGCCCTTTCTTATTGGGCTGCGATCGCTTCGGTGCTTCGATTGTCCGAGAGCGCAAAGTGCGCGAGCGTTTCCGGCCGCATTTCGATCGAGAAGCCAGGGTCCTCGGGCGGCATGTAAGCGCCGCCGCGCATTATCGGCGGGCTGAGGAAATGCTCATGGAGATGATCCACATACTCCGTGACGCGATCCTGCCTGGTCCCGGAAAAGCAAAGATAGTCGATCATCGAGAGATGCTGGGCATATTCGCACAGCCCAACACCGCCCGCGTGAGGGCACACCGGCAGATCGTATTTCGCAGCCATCAGGAGGACCGCCAGTACCTCGTTCAGGCCGCCTAACCGGCAATTGTCGAGCTGCACCACGTCGAGTGCGCCCCTCATGATGAATTGCTTGAAGAGGATTCGGTTCTGGCACATTTCGCCAGTGGCAATTCGGATGGGGGCAGCCGCCTCGCGAATCGTTCGATGGCCTTCGACATCGTCTGGGCTGGTCGGCTCCTCCACGAACCAGGGATCGGCGAAGCGCAAGGCGTAGATATAGTCCGGCGCTTCGGCAACTTCCCAGACCTGGTTGGCATCCACCATCAGCTTCCGTGATGGCCCGATCACCTCGCGCGCGATCCGGAGCCGGCGCAGGTCGTCTTCGAGCGAGCGTCCCACCTTCACCTTAATGTGGTCGAACCCCTGCTCGACAGCCAGTGCGCAATGGTGCCGGAGCTCCTCATCCGAATAACCGAGCCACCCCGCGGATGTCGTGTACCCCGTCACGCCATTCGCATACAGGTCAGCAACCCTTGCCTGTTTGCCGGCCGACCTCGACTCCAGGAGGCTCAGCGCTTCTTCGGGTCCGATGCAGTCTCCTAGATATCGAAAATCGATGAGCCGTACGATCTCGGCCGGGCTCATGTCTGCCACGAGGCGCCAGACCGGCTTGCTTTCAACTTTCGCCCAAAGATCCCACACCGCATTGACGATCGCCGCCGTTGCCAGGTGGATGACGCCCTTCTCCGGCCCGACCCATCGAAGCTGGCTGTCGCCGGTGATGCGCCTCCAGAAGCCCGCACCGTCGGACCGGATCGAATCCAGGTCCACACCCTCCACCAGAGGCGATAGTGCGTGGATCGCGGCGCAACATAATTCATTGCCGCGACCGATGGTGAAGGTCAGGCCATGGCCTTCGAAACGGGGCTGATCCGTTTCGAGAATACAATAGGCAGCGGAGTAGTCCGGCGAGGGATTCATGGCGTCGGACCCATGAAGGCTGGCCGATGTCGGGAAGCGTAGGTCGAGCGCCCGAAGCTTGGTAATTTTAGTCACTTAGGTGCGCTGCTTTCTGACATTCTTCTTCCACGACTGCTGATTTCAGCCCTATGCGCCACCATCCACAGCGGCATCAGGCTCACGCAATTTGTTGATGTGTGAGCGCAGTTTTCATATTTGGCAGTAAGCTTTTGCGCAACCTGCCGCTTCTGCTAGACGCGTCCTGATTGCGACGAACGGGTGTGCCGGATGAACGAACGACGTTGTTTTGCCCTCGATTTGACCGATGATCCCGAACTCATCGCCGAATATGAGCAGCTGCACGGACCAGGTGCAGTGTGGCCTGAGGTGAGCGCGTACATCCGCGCGACCGGCGTTGAGTCGATGGAGATCTGGCGCACCGGCGATCGCTTGCTGATGATCACCGAAGTCACAGAGGATTATCCCCGGGCCGTCGAACCTCCTCCCGAGATCGAGGCATGGGAGAGCAAGATGTGGCGCTTTCAGCGTGCGCTTCCGAATGCCGCCGACGGGGAAAAGTGGGTGCCGATGCGACGGATCTATAGCCTCTCCGAACAACCGTGACTCATATGATCCCGAGCCGCCGGATCGGCCGAACAGCGTTATCAGTGACGGAGCTTGGGCTAGGGGCGGCTCCGCTCGGCAATCTGTATCAACCCGTTTCAGACTCGAGCGCCGCTGGCATAGTCCGGGGCGGGTTGGACGGCGGCATTCGATATGTCGATACCGCCCCTTATTACGGATTTGGCCTCAGCGAGCGGCGGGTCGGTGACCTGCTTCGAGGGCAACGCGATGTTGTCCTTTCTACGAAGGTCGGCCGACTGCTCGTTCCAGCGGCGGCTGCCGACACCAGTTCCGAGCGTCACGGCTTCGCCTCGCCGGTGCCGTTCGAGCCGGTCTTCGATTATACGCGGGACGGCATTCTTCGATCGTTTGAGGCGAGCCTTCAGCGGCTGGGGCTCGCGCAAATCGACATTCTCTATGTCCACGACATCGGTCGCCAAACCCATGGTGAGCTGGACGCGCTGTACCGCTCGCAGCTTCTGGATAGCGGCGGGCTCGAGGCATTGACCGACCTTCGTCGCGGCGGCGCTGTCTCCGCGATCGGGCTCGGGGTCAATGAAATCGAAGTTTGTCTAGATCTCATACAAAAAGCAGACTTCGACGTTCTTCTGCTAGCTGGGCGCTACACGCTTCTGGAGCAGGGCGCTCTGGATCAACTACTCCCCCGGTGTCTTGAATCCTGCACATCGATCGTCGTCGGCGGCCCCTTCAATTCCGGCGTGCTGGCGGCGGGTTCCTCGGGTGGCGGGCATTACAATTATGCGCCCGTTCCTCCCGAGGTCCGGGAACGCGTCCGAGCTCTCGAAGCGGTCTGTGCAGCGCATGCAGTGCCGCTTCCGGCTGCTGCTCTTCAGTTCCCGCTCGCCCATCCGGCGGTGGCCGCAGTCATCCCCGGCTTCGCCAGCCCGGAAGAGGTCCGGTCCGGATTGGAGTTCTATCGCTTCCCGATTCCTGCAGCGTTTTGGAGCGACCTGAAGGAAGCGAAGCTGATCGACCCAAGAGCACCGACACCGGCAGCAAGGATGGCAAATCAGTGAGCGGACGCCTCGCCGGCAAGACTGCCCTGATTACAGGGGCGGGGCAGGGCATCGGCCGGGCCACGGCGCTTGCGTTCGCAGCGGAAGGCGCGATTGTTTGGGCTACGGACCGGGACCTTTCGCTAGTGGACGGCATCGAAGGGTGCATCGGCCGCAAGCTGGATGTGCTCAGGCCAGCCGAGATCGACATGGTCTTCGCTGAAGCTGGACGGCTCGACGTGCTGTTCAATTGCGCTGGCTATGTTGCTTCAGGGACGATCCTCGATTGCCAACAGGACGATTGGCAATTCTCGTTCGATCTCAACGTCACCGCCATGTACCGCACGATCAAGACAGCACTCCCGGCGATGCTGGAAGCAGGTCGAGGATCGATCATCAACATGGCCTCGGTAGCCGGCTCGGTTATCGGCGTCGCAAACCGCTTCGCCTATGGCGCCTCGAAGGCGGCCGTCATTGGCCTTACCAAATCGATCGCCCGCGATTTCGCTGCGACAGGCGTGCGGTGCAACGCGATTTGTCCAGGAACAGTCGACACTCCGTCGCTCCATCAGCGGCTTCGCAACACCGGCGATTACGAAGCGGCATGGTCTAGCTTCATCGCTCGGCAGCCGATGGGCCGTGTCGGAACGCCGGAGGAAATCGCCGCGCTCGCGGTCTACCTTGCTTCGAACGAATCTGCGTTCACGACTGGCCAGTGCCACATTGTGGATGGAGGCTGGACCGCCTAAATCCGGCTGTCGGTTTCAACCAGCTGATCCGATATCTTGTCCGCAGCCCGACGGACCAGCTCCGCTACCTCTTTCGGGGATTGCGAGGCTTGGTCCTTCTTGTTGAGATAGGGAACGGTCAGGGCCGCAGCAGCCATGCCGCCGCGCATTACCGGCGCGGAAATATCGGTGACCCCCACGACAAAGGAGCTCGGCGACAGGCTAACGCGCCGCTCGCGAATCGAGTCTGCCTGTTGCCGGAATGCCTCCAGATCGGTCTCCGAGATCGGAGGGTTGAACATGCCTTCCCATCGCCGTCGAACATCTTCGGGCTGGAACGCATAAAGCACCGCGCCGGAAGCGGAATGCGGAAGAGGCCGACGGTACCCCACGCGAACGGAGAAACCCAGGAGTTCGCCTGATTCGACGCGCGCAACCACAACAATGTCCCCCAGCGTGTGAAGCGCCAGATGGCACGACTGACCGATCTCGTTCGCGAGCTGCCGCATCACCGGAAGCGCCACCTCGTGCAGATTGCGCATCCGCGGCTGCTGCATTCCCAGCGAGAAGAGGCGATCACTCAGGCGATAGCCGTCGCTTGACTGATCCTGCTCGATATAGCCGCGGTGTTCGAGCACCTGCACCATCCGAAACAATTCACCGTGCGACCTGCCCAGGCGCTTCACGATCCCGGTAAGCGTCATCGGCTCGCTCTCGCCGGCGAGAAGCTCGAGAACGTCCAGGCCCTTCTCCAGCGCGGGCGCGCGATAGCGCGAATCCAGCTCGACCGTTTCCACCGCGTCTTCCAAGCCTTGCCCTCCTTGCCTCAGCATGCCCGATGCGCCCTACTCCCACAACAGGTTTGCGGCTGCGGCAACCCCGCTCGTTTCGCATTTGAATTGGCTTTTCATAGTCCCCGGCCCCGTTTAAGTGAACTGGCCGCTGACGCGGCTGGAGGAGGGACGCTTTGGCTGAAGAGACCGGGGACAAAGCTGGCACGTCGCCGCAGAGGACGCCTCTACTGCCGATTGTTCTGATCGTGAGCCTCTTCTTCCTCTGGGGAATGGCGAACAATCTGAACGATCCGCTGATCAAGCATTTCAAGAAGCTCTTTACCCTCAGTGATTTCGGATCGGGCCTCGTCCAATCCGCCTTCTATCTCGGATATTTCCTGTTCGCGATCCCCGCCGCGCTGTTCATGCAGCGCTTCAGCTACAAAGCCGCGGTCATCTTCGGCCTGATCTTGTACGGACTGGGCGCGCTGCTGTTCTATCCTGCGGGCGAGATGCAGAGCTACGGCTTCTTCCTCGCCGCTCTATTCGTGATTGCCGCCGGCCTATCGTTCCTCGAAACCTCCGCGAATCCGATGGTCGCGACTTTGGGAGCGCCGGAAGATTCGGAACGACGGCTCAATTTCGCCCAATCGTTCAATCCGCTTGGATCGATCATTGGAGCTCAGATCGGCGGCATCTTCATCCTCTCCGGTGTCGAATATACGCCCAAGCAGTTAGCTGCGATGGCTCCCCAGGCGATCGCAGCGTGGCACACCCGAGAAGCCGCAGCAGCCGAAACTCCGTACATCGTGATCGGGATTGGCGTCTTGATCTGGGCCATGCTCATCGCGCTGACACGTTTCCCCGCCTCCGCTTCCGGGCACGCCGACGGCGTCGGTGACCTGAGCCGTTTCGGCGAGTTGTTCCGGCGCGGCCGCTATATGGCCGGGGTGTTTGCCCAATTCTGCTACGTGGGAGCGCAGGTCGGCATCTGGAGCTATACGATCCGCTATGTGCAGGCGGAGATCCCAGGAACGCCGGAAAAGACCGCGACCAACCTCCTGACTGTGGGGCTCTTCTTGTTCATGATCGGGAGATTTGCTGGCACGGCACTGATGAATTGGTTCAACCCACTCCGGCTGCTGTTGCTTTACGGGCTGGTTAACATCGTGCTCTGTGCAATTGCAGTAGCCGTCGGTGGAACCGTCGGCACGGCAGCTCTGCTGATCGCTAGCTTCTTCATGTCCATCATGTTCCCGACGGTCTTCGCAGCGTCGATCCGCGGCCTCGGCGACCTCACCAAGCTTGGTTCGTCGTTGATCGTCATGGCGATCATTGGGGGCGCTGTGTTTACGAACCTGATGGGCCTTGTGTCCGACAGGACCGGGCATATCCGCTTCGCAATGGTTGTACCGCTCGTCTGCTTCGTGGTGATTGCGGCATTTGCAGCGCGTTCGCGGCAGGCGGCACAATCCGAAAGCCGCTCCGCAGCGCTCGCGTGATCGATTCCCACGCGCATGTGTGGCGTCTGGGGGAGAACGGCTGCGCCTGGCCTACACCTGATCTGAAGCCCATCCATCGCGATTTCGTAGTTGATGACTTGCGGGTGGTTGCGAATGCTGCCGGCGTAAACGGCGTCATTCTCGTGCAGAGCCAAGCCAGCCTCGCTGATACGGAGTGGCTTCTTCGGCTCGCGAGCGATCGTCTGATCGCAGCCGTCGTCGGCTGGATCGATTTTGCAGCGCCCGATGCTTCGTCAAGCATTCGCGCTCTGGCGCAGGCGAAAGTGTTGCGGGGTCTTCGGCCGATGGTGCAGGACCTGGAGAGCGACTGGTACGATGCGCCGGAGCTCGGAGCAGCCTTTGCCACAATGTCGGAACTCAACCTAGTCCTCGATGCGCTGGTCCGACCGAAACATCTGCCGTCGCTGCGCCGCCTTGCCGAGCGTTATCCGCAGCTCGGCATCGTGATCGATCACGGAGCCAAGCCGGACTTTGACGACCTCGGCGGATGGGGTGAGGAAATATCCGCGGTCGCCCGATTGCCGAATGTCACATGCAAGCTGTCGGGACTTCTGACCGAACTCCCGCAAAGCGCGCCACCTCAGGCGATCAAACCCGCATTTGATATCCTGTGGAATTGCTTCGGATCTGAGCGGTTGATCTGGGGCAGCGATTGGCCGGTGCTGACTCTGGTCGCGGAATATAACGCGTGGCTAACCCAGGTGCAGGAGCTGGTCCCAGCCGAACACCACACGGCAGTGTTCGACGGAAATGCGCGCAGAGTCTACGGTGTCGCAGCTTAGCGCCGGCGTGCGGCGCGGGCGATTGCTACCAGTTCTTCGCCGACCGCCTCGACATCAGGCGGTGAGTCGCTTCGCATCAGCTGCCGTTCAAGGCTCCCGAGCCGCTCCGAAATGCGAGCCAAGGCTTGCGACTCCCACATCGACAGGAGCCTTGTCACAAGCTCCTTTTCCTTGAAAAACACGGACTTGCCTGCTGACGCCACGACGTCAGCAGGTCTTCGGCCCTCATCAACTTTCGCCCTCAGGGGCGCCAGCATCTGAATTCGTCGCTGCAGCGCTCTGATCAGCCCTATCGGCTCGATCCCGGCGGCGCCCGAGAGTTGGTCCGCAACCGCCGCCGAGTCCCCGGAAAGGGCTACATCGCCGAGGTGAATCCATTCGCCCTCGCCACCCGCCCCGACCGCTTCGAGCGCGTCGGAATCTACCGAAGCCGGGGCTTGCGGGGAGGCGCCAACGTAAAGCGCAAGCTTCGTCAGCTCCTGCGCGATCATCCCGCGCTCTCCATTCGCCGCTGCCGCGATTTGGGCAGCGACACCGGACGCAAGGCGCAGGCCCTCCTGCGCCGCAAGCGCATCCATCAACTGCCCCGCGTCGCGCTCGCTAAGCTCGTAGGACTGATGCGAGAGCGCGAACGAATGCGCTTCCGCCAGCTGGAGGAGCCTTGAGCTCTTTCGAAGAGCGCCGGCGACGCCGATCGCAGGGCTTTCGACGGCGGTCGCCTGGAGCAGCGCCTCCACGGCCTCGGCCACCTCGTCTCCCGCGGGCTCGATCCATAATGCCCGTTTGCCGCCGAATAACCCAATGGCGCCGGCTTCGTCAGCAAGAGCCGCAGGATCGTTCTTGAGAGAGGAAGCTGCGATTTCTGCTTTTTCAGCGCCCAGACCTTTCAGCAGCCGCTCCGCCTGGGCTCGCGATTGTGCCGGATCATAACCGTGGAAGAGATAGAAGCGGATATCCGCGTCAGGGCTGTCGAGATTTCGGGCGAGCGTCCGCGGATTCGATTTCACTTCTGGCCAGCCGTGTGGGTCGCGTAGACGCCGAGCCGCGAAACAATATCGTCAGCGACGAGATCGGAGAGCCGCTCCTGCGCCGTCTGCTCGGCGGCCACCGTCGCATACTCCGAGCTCACGACATCGATGCCCTCGTCGGAACCGGCCGTCGCATCGAGTACCACTTGCCCGGTGCCGAGATTCACCAGTTGGTAGCGGGCGCGAAGGGTTTCGCGCTCCCGGGTCGTTGCGCGGTCACCGCGAATCCCAAGGCCAATAATGTTTTCATCAAGCTTGACGTCCAGCCGGTAGGCCGGGGGCGAATCGCCCATCTCGCCGAGCCGCTGCTTCAGCTTGTTGTACATCAGCCAGCCGGCTCGGCCGGGAATGGGAGACACCTCGACCTGCCGAAGCAGCCCCGCGACCGAGCCGCTGTCGCCGCTGGCATATAGCGGGTGCAGCCCGCAGCCCGGGAGCAGCAGGGCGGCAAGACTCAGCGTCAGAACTCGCCTCATGCGACGATATTGACCAACCGGTCGGGGACGACAATCACTTTGCGCGGTGCGGCGCCGGCGAGCTGGCGCTGCACCTTGTCGGATGAAAGGGCGAGGGCCTCAGCTTCGGCGCGGTCCATTCCGCGGGCGACGGTGATCGTGTCGCGCAACTTTCCGTTCACCTGCACTGCGAGAGTCACTTGATTTTCGATCAAAAGCGCTGGGTCATACTTGGGCCATTCGGCGTCTGCGACCAATTCGTCCTGACCGAGCGCGGCCCAGGCCTCTTCAGCGAGGTGCGGCGCCATTGGCGCAATCAGGCGGACCAGCGCCACCGTGGCCTCGGCGCGATCCCGTGAGGAAGCCGCCTTCTCGATCGCACTGGCGAGTTCGTAGAGCTGCGCCACCGCCTTGTTGAACTGCAGACCTTCGATGGCTTCGCCTACCGCGGCGATCGCCTTGTGCAGCTTCCGCCGAAGCGCTTCATCCTCGCCCTCGCCCGCCACGGGAGCGGAGGCCAGGCGCCACACCCGCTGAACGAACCGGGCAGCGCCCTCGATTCCAGCCACGGACCACTCGAGATCTCGGTCCGGCGGGCTGTCGGACAACATGAACCACCGCACGGCATCAGCGCCATATTCCGCGATAATCGGTTCGGGATCGACAGTGTTGCGCTTTGACTTGGACATCTTTTCGACCCGGCCGCGCTCAACCGGAGCGCCCGCGGCGTCGATCAGTTGGCCTTCATCGTTCTTGCGAACCTCTTCGGGTGACAACCAGCGGCCGTCAATTCCCCGGTAGGTCTCGTGAGTGACCATTCCCTGGGTGAACAGCCCCTTGAAGGGTTCCGTGATTCCGATCCGCCCGATCCGGTTCAGCGCCCGTGTCCAGAAGCGCGCGTAAAGCAGGTGAAGAATCGCGTGCTCGACTCCGCCGATATATTGATCGACGGGTAGCCATTCCTCCGCCTGCGTGCGGTCGAACGGCCGGTCGATCGGCTGGCTAGCGAAGCGAATGAAGTACCAGCTGGAATCGACGAACGTGTCGAAGGTGTCCGTCTCCCGCTCGGCATCGCCGCCGCACTTGGGACAGCTCGCATGCTTCCAGGACTCGTTTCGATCGAGCGGATTGCCGGGAATGTCGAAGCTGACATCCTCCGGAAGCAGCACGGGAAGCTGAGCGCGCGGAACCGGCACCGGTCCGCAGCGATCGCAGCGCATCATCGGAATCGGCGTACCCCAGTAGCGCTGGCGCGAGACGCCCCAGTCGCGAAGGCGGTATGCCGTCTCTCGCTTGCCCCACCCCTGCTCTTCGGCACGCCGGATGACCGCGTCTTTCGCCTCGTCAACCGAAAGGCCGTCGAGGAAGCCAGAATTGACGATCACCCCCTCGCCCGGCTCGGCTTCGCCGCCGATCGGCGTGTCCTTGTCCTGATCCGGGCGCGCAACAACGCGGCGGATCGGCAGGTCGTATTTGGTCGCGAACTCGAAATCGCGCTGGTCGTGCGCCGGAACGCCGAACACGGCGCCGGTGCCATATTCCATCAGCACGAAGTTCGCGATCCACACCTGCAGACGGCAGCTGGGGTCCAACGGGTGGATCGCCTCCACGCCGGTCAAGAAGCCGCGCTTTTCCTGTGTCTCGATTTCCGCCGCGCTGGTGCCGCCCGCCTTGCAGTCGGCGATGAAGGCTGCTGCATCGGGATTTTCGGAAGCGACCGCCTGCGCGAGTGGATGATCCGGTGCGACGGCAACGAAGCTGGCACCGAAAATCGTGTCGGGCCGCGTGGTGAAGACCTCGATTTCCGGGACGGCGGCAAGCCCCGCCTTCACCCACGGATATTCGCAAGCGGCCTCGTCGCATGCCGTCTTGAAGCGGAATCTCAGCCCGTCCGACCGGCCGATCCAGTTCTCTTGCATCAGCTTGACCTTGTCGGGCCAGTTGTCGAGCTCCTTCAGCCCATCGAGCAGATCTTCAGCGAAATCGGTGATTTTGAGGAACCACTGCGCGAGCTTCCGCCGCTCGACCGGAGCGCCGGAGCGCCAGCCCTTGCCGTCGATCACCTGCTCGTTCGCGAGCACCGTCCGGTCGACCGGGTCCCAATTGACCTCGCTTTCCTTGCGGTAGACGAGGCCAGCTTCATAGAGATCGAGGAATAGCGCCTGTTCGTGACCGTAATATTCAGGGTCGCAGGTCGCGACCTCGCGGCTCCAGTCGAGTGCGAAACCGAGACGTTTGAGCTGGTCGCGCATCGCCGCGATGTTCGATCGGGTCCACCCATCCGGATGCACCCGGCGCTCCATCGCGGCATTCTCGGCCGGCATTCCGAAGGCATCCCAGCCCATCGGGTGGAGCACTTCGAAGCCTTGCATCCTGCGGTAGCGCGCCAGCACGTCGCCCATCGTATAGTTGCGGACATGCCCCATGTGGATGCGCCCTGAGGGATAGGGAAACATCTCGAGCACGTAAGTTTTGGGCTTTCCGCTGCTGTCATCGGCGACGAAGCAACGTTCCTCATCCCAGCGCCGTTGCCAGCGGATATCCGCAACGGCCGGATCAAAACGGCCGGTCATTCAAGTACCTCTAACGGCGGCGGCTGGTGGAAACAGTGCCGCGACGGATTTCGCGAGCGCGGGTGAGAATGATGTCTTCGAGCTTCTCGACCGTGGCAGCGGAGACCGGGGCTTCTACCCAGGTGCCGTTCTGCAGCACTTCGCGCGATGCCGCGACCCGAATCGCGTCCGCGCGCAGATCCTGATCGAGAATGGTCACCGTCAGCTTCGCCCGCTCACCCGGAGCCTTGGGATTGGTGTACCAGTCGGTGATGATAACCCCGGTGTTCGCATCCGCCTGAAGCAGCGGTGCGAATGACACCGTATCGAGCGCGGCCCGCCACAGATAGGCATTGACTCCGATGGTCGTGAGGCGAGCCGGAGCCAGCTGAGTCGGAACTTCTCGGTTCCTGGCGCAACCCGTCAGTCCGACTGCGGCGAACAACAGTGCGGCGGCGGTGATTTTCAGACGGCCCATCGAAAGTCCTCAATTGTTATGGCGCGCGTTATAGATGCTGCCGATGTAGCCGCAAGCGTCCCGCTGTCGCCGGTTCGATGAACCCCAAATCGGGCTCGGCGCCTTGCTGCACGATTAACTTGTTGTTGAAGTGCAACAGCGGGAACTTGAATCGAATCCAGTCATGGAACCTTCAGCCTGTTCCGCCTATATCGACTCGCGACAGGGAGTTCGACGTGAGCAGTTTTGGACGCTCGAAGACAGCAAAGGCGGCAGCCGCGCTTGGCGCGGCGGCTCTTTTGCTGACTCCAGCGTTCGCCGCCAGCGAGTCTGGCTCAAAGAAGCGTCCGGCTGCCGTTTCCCTCTCGTTCGATCCTGGAATGGCCTTCACTCCGGCCGCTGCGGATCCCCGTCTCGCTGCCGCGTTTGCCAACGGCGCGCCTTCGCTTTCTGATTTCAAATTCACACCCGCGGCCGCCAAGGGCCGGCCGTCGCAGGTGCGAGTCGCGATTCGCGCTCGCGCCACCTCACCGCAGACGGTGGAGGCATCCGGCGCCGGATCCATTTCAACGGTCAGTGCCCTGGCTCCCGTCACCTATAATTTGGGCGTCGCAGTGGGCTGGCGACGGTTTGCAGTTTCGGGCGATGTCGCGAAGGTCAGCCCGGCCAACTCGCCGATCGATGGGCGTGAGAGCGCAGTCGTCGGCGTGAGCTATTCACTTCCGCGGTTCACCGGTCGTCTCGCGGTTTCGACCGACCGTTCGGATCAGCGTGCAGCTCCGCCGCTTCGCCAGCCGGACAATTATGCCCTGGATGTCGGTGGATCCTATTCGCTGACGGGTCATCTCGCTGTGACTGGCGGGGTGCGTTACAAAGTCGAGCGTGAGCGGATTTCGACGCTGAATGACCAGCGCGTCGACAGCCAGGCGGTCTACGTCGGTACTGCCTTCAAGTTCTGATCCAGCCGTCGATCCCGGCCCAGCCGACAAAGCCCAGCTTCTGAATTGCCCTGAATCGCTGCCGATTCATGCCGCCGAGCGCGAATGCGCGCCGTTTGGCCAACCGCGCTAGGGCCGCTGCCCGCATCCTGGGCAGTGGCTTCCATTCAGCGTGACTACGTGTCGCAAAGATCGGCGAGAGCAGGATCAGCGGCACCCGAGCCGTCAACGCGAGGCGCAGCTCCCTCGCGTTGTGAACTCGTGCGGCACTGCGACCTTCTTCATCGATCACTCTCAACCGCCTCGCTGTCGAAATGGGGCGTAGTAGAGCCAGCAGCTTCCGCCGCTCGCGCTCTGGTAGTTCATGGCGCAAAACCAGTACGCCGCTCCCGCGCGGCAGCTGTCGTATCGTGCGCCGCCAGCGGTCGCCAAGGCGCGTGTCGAGGATCAACCATTCGCTCGGAATCTCGGTCTGGCGGTGACTCATTCGCCTTCCTATAGCGCGGCCATGACCGCCGCCCAGCGATTGCAATCCATGCGCGAGAACATCGCCAAAGCGGCAAAAGTGGCGCGCTGCGAGCCTGCGGATGTGACGCTTGTCGCGGTCAGCAAGACTCGATCCCTCTCAGAAATCGAGCAACTGATCGAAGCTGGGCAGCGCGATTTCGGCGAGAGCCGGGTCCAGGAGGCGCTGGAGAAGTGGCCAAACCTACTCGATCGCCACCCGGGCCTCCGGCTTCACTGCATTGGACGGCTTCAATCGAACAAGGCCGGCGAAGCGGTCCGGCTGTTCGACACAATCCACTCGGTAGATCGCAAATCCCTGCTGGCGGCCTTGGTGAAGGAGGCCGAAAAGGCGGCCCGGCTCCCTTCGGTCTTTGTCCAGGTCAACATTGGCGAGGAGCCGCAGAAGGGGGGCTGCCCGATCGGCGAAGTGGGCGAGTTGGTCAGCGCCGTTCGCTCATCGCCGCTTCCGCTGGCGGGCCTGATGGCAATTCCCCCGCTGGGAGTGGAACCGTCCCCCTTCTTCGCCCTCCTTGCTGAACTGGGGCGGCGTCATGACCTCAAGGGACTGAGTATGGGCATGTCTGCAGACTATGAGGCGGCCGTAATGCTTGGGGCCACGGCCATTCGAGTTGGAACTGCGTTGTTCGAGGACTGATGCTTCCCCCCAAGGCGATCATCTTCGATTTTGACGGCGTGCTTCTCGAAAGCGAGTTCGAGAGCAACCGGCACCTCGCGCGGCTTCTGACCGAACTCGGCCACCCCACCGCGCCGGAGGAGGCGCTCGCCAACTTCTCCGGCCTCGCCGGCAAGGACTTTATTGCAGCGATCGAAGCGCGGATCGGCGCCGAGCTGCCGCCGGGTTTTCGGGCACGCCGGAAGGTAGAGGCGGAGCGTGCGTTGCGTGATGGCATTGCCGCCGTCGAAGGAGCGATCGATTTCGTCAAATCGCTTCCGCCAAGCCTGCCGAAAGCCGTTGCATCTTCCAGTTCCACAAAGTGGATCCGCACTCATCTGGAAAAGCTCGGAATACCCAATGCGTTCGGACGGCATCTCTACAGCGGAGCAGAGCATGTCGAACGCGGAAAGCCGGCGCCCGACCTTTATCTCCATGCCGCTCACCAGCTCGCGGTGCCCGTCGCAGAGTGCGTCATCCTTGAAGATTCGGAGGTCGGCGCGACAGGCGCGTTGGCATCCGGGGCGACCGTGATCGGGCTGGCTGCGGGTCGGCATTGTGTAGATGGCCACGTCGAACGGCTTCGTGCGCTGGGGGTCGAGCATGTTGCGCACAGCTTCGATGAAGTCCGACGGCTTGTTGGTCTAGAGTAAATGGCCGCTCTTGCGGCGCTTGGTCGCGAGATACTCAACATTGTGCGGATTGGGCGGCATCTGGTGCCCCACCCGCTCCACGACTCCAATGCCTGCCTTTTCAAGCCCTTCGAGCTTCGACGGATTGTTCGTCAGCAGCCTTACCCTATCAATCCCGAGCGCACGAAGCATCGCGGCGGCGTGCGCATAGTCCCTCTCGTCGTCCTGAAAGCCCAGCCGCAGATTGGCCTCGACCGTATCAAGACCGCGATCCTGAAGAGCGTAGGCACGAAGCTTGTTGGCCAGTCCGATCCCGCGCCCTTCCTGCCGCAGATAAAGCAGGACTCCGCCGCCACTTTCCGCGATAAGTCGAAGGGCGTGCCGAAGCTGCGGTCCGCAGTCACAGCGGAGCGAGCCGAACACGTCGCCCGTCAGGCATTCGCTGTGCAAACGGACGAGCGGCGGCGATCCCCCGAACGCGCCCACGATGAGCGCGACATGCTCCTGCCCGTCATCTGGCGCGCGGAATGCGACTATCTGGGTTGCAGGGAGCCCGTCGAGCGGGAGCTTGGCCCGTGAAACGAGGGTGACTTGCGGACGAGCAGCCTCGATATCTTCGACCCCAATCTCTGCTTCCCCGCTTTCGCCCGCAGCGATGATCCACAGTGCAGGCAAAAGGCCCGCGCGTCGTGCCAGCGTCAATGCTGCCCGCAATTCTGGTTCGAACTCCGAGGCGATCGGGTGGAGAGGGCCGGTGGGTGAGCGCTCGAAGTCGTGACCGGGATCCGCGAGCTCCTTCGCTGTCTGCGCGTCCAGCCACGCAGATCGTTCGACCAGTACCGGACGTGACGGATCGGCAGCCTCTCGAACGTTGGCGAGGTTCAGTGCTGCGGCGCGCTGTCCGCTGAGCAGCAGCTTGGCCGTCCGGCCGGGGTCCAGCAACTGAAGTACTTCCCCGGTAGCCGTTTCGACCGACAGCACCGAAATCGCTTCCGAGCCCTTCACTCGAACCGGCCGCCCCGTCTTAAGCGCCGCAATCACGCGCTCGACCCTCAAAGCTCAATCTCGCAGATCAGCGGCACGTGATCCGACGGCCGCTCCCAATTGCGGCAGGGCTCCAGAACCCGATGCGCGGTCACATGCGGCGCGACGGAAGGCGAGCACCACATATGGTCGAGTCTCCGGCCGCGATCGTTCTTCGTCCAATCGGGCGAGCGGTAGCTCCACCAGGTGAAGCACCTCTGCGGTGCAGGAATGAATCGGCGCCCGATGTCGACCCAATCATGCGCCTGCTGCAGTTTAGTCAGCGCCTCCACCTCGATCGGCGTGTGGCTAACCACCGTGAGCAGGGCTTTGTGGCTCCAGACGTCGCATTCGAGCGGGGCGACGTTGAAGTCGCCGACGATCAAGGTCGGCTCCCGCAACCTCTCGGACCAACGCGTCATCCGGCCAATGAAGTCCAGCTTCTGCCCGAATTTCGGATTAATGGTCCGATCGGGCGTGTCCCCGCCGGCCGGAACGTAGACGTTCTCCAGCCGGATTCCGTTTGGCAGGCGAACACCGACGTGCCGCGCCTCGCCATTATCCTGCCAGTCGTGGCTTTCCGCCTCCGAGATCTGCACCCGGCTAACGATCGCGACGCCGTGGTGCATCCGCTGGCCCTTCAGCTGCTGGTGCGTGTATCCATGCTGGCGGAAGAACTCGGCGGGGAAGACATCGTCCGCCGCCTTGGTTTCCTGCAGGCAGAGAATATCGGGCCGCTCCTCCTTGAGCAGCCGCTCCACGATCGGCAGCCGGGCGCGCACCGAATTGATATTCCAGGAGCTGATTTTCAGACTGCTCACGGCGGCTGATGTAGCCACGCTTGTTCACGTTTGCGAGCGCCCGCAGTTCTCCGCGGCATGCTCAAAAAGCAAAGGCCCCCGCTCCGGGGGCATGGAGCGAGGGCCGACCAAGCGTTCGTCACGCGAGGTGATTACCGCGAGTCCCGGGTAACAGGGGGAAACCCCGGCGCCGCGGTCAATCGTATATCCTTTATCGAATTGTAGCTGACGCGTCGATGAACAAGTTTCGATCCGCTACGGTTTTGTTACCGGCCGCGCTTTTTTGGTGGCGCGTAGGTAAAGGCGGCATCCGAAACGGGAACATTATACCGTTGATCCGACAGCCTCACCGTCGTGCGCTTGTGCTGCGCATCGATTGCCGTCCAGCCATAGAGCATCAATCCGCCAGGAGCGGCCGAATCCCGAATGAAGGCGAGCACTAGTGAGCCAATGTACGGATGCCGCGGATCCTTGGCCTGGATCACCAGCACGTTGGGATTGCTGCTCGGCTGAACCTTGGCGGCGTGGCTGACGTCCGGATGATCCTGGAGAAGAATGCCGAGTGGCGTGCGATCCAGCTCCCAACTGTTCTTCTGGCCCACGTCATAATCGATGAAGGTGAGCTTCTGACCGTCGGCAACCAGAAGCATGTTGGCGCCTGCGCCATATTCGAAGCGGATCCGTCCCGGCTTCTTCAGCTTGAGAGTCCCGGTCAGCGTCTGACCCTTGGCATCGGTCTGGGTGAAATTGGCAGTCATCGTCTGCACCGCGTTCAGGTGCCCCTGGAATTCCGCCAAACCGGGAGAAAGCTTGGCCTGCGCGGCGACCGGTGTGGCGAGAACCGCCACCGGCAGCAGAGCGCGCGCGAATTTGGTTGCGAAAGTCATTCAAAGCTCCTCGGAGTTTTGCGCCGGAAACTGGCGCTTTTCCGTTGAATGCGCACTGAACCCGCCGGTTCCGCGACGTTAAGCTCGACTAGAGTGGTTGCCCGTCGCGGTCGATCAGCACTTCGCGGCGGCCGACATGATCGGGCATCCCGACCAAACCATCCTTCTCCATTCGCTCCACCAGGCGGGCAGCACTGTTGTAGCCCACTCTAAGCTGCCGCTGGATGTAGGAGACGGATGCCTTCTGGCTCTCGGCGACGATCTGGACGGCCTTGCGGTAAAGCTGGGTCTCGGGATCGTCCGCCCCTGTCGGCTCCCCATCGAAGAGATAGCCGCCGTCGTCCGGCTCCTCTGTGACTGCCTGTACGTAATCGGGGACACCCTGCTTTCGCCAATGTTCGGCGACCGCGCGGACCTCCTCGTCGGAGACGAAAGGCCCGTGAACGCGCAGAATCTGCTTGCCGCCAGGCATGTACAGCATGTCGCCCTTGCCGAGCAGTTGCTCCGCGCCCTGCTCGCCGAGGATGGTGCGGCTGTCGATCTTGCTTGTCACCTGGAAGCTGATGCGCGTTGGAAGATTGGCTTTGATGACGCCCGTGATGACGTCGACCGATGGGCGCTGAGTCGCCATGATCAGGTGGATACCCGCGGCCCGCGCCTTCTGCGCCAGCCGCTGGATCAGGAATTCGACCTCCTTCCCGGCAGTCATCATGAGATCGGCGAGTTCGTCGACCACCACCACGATCTGCGGAAGCGGCTCATATTCGAGCTGTTCGAACTCATAGATCGGCTGGCCCGTGTCGGCGTTGTATCCGGTCTGCACCCGCCGCCCCAGCTGGGCGCCCTTGGCTTTCGATTCGCGCACCTTGGAATTGAAGCTCGACAGTGAACGAACGCCGAGGTTCGCCATCATCCGATAGCGCTCCTCCATTTGCTCGACCGTCCATTTCAGCGCGCGAATTGCCTTGCCCGGCTCAGTCACCACCGGCGCCAGAAGGTGCGGGATCCCCTCGTAAGTGCTGAGCTCGAGCATCTTCGGATCGATCATGATGAGCCGGCACTGCTCAGGATTGAGCCGGTACAGCAGCGACAGGATCATGCAATTCAAGCCAACCGACTTGCCCGATCCGGTCGTTCCCGCAACCAGCAGGTGCGGCATCGGCGCAAGATCGGCGATCACCGGATCCCCTGCGATATTCTTCCCGAGGATCAGCGGTAAAGCCATGCTGTCGTCGGCGAAGGAGTCGGTAGCGATGAGCTCCGAGAGCACAACGCCCTCCCGCCGGGCATTCGGAAGCTCGATTCCGATGACGCTTCTGCCGGGGATGATTGCAACGCGTGCCGATATCGCCTGCATATTGCGGGCGATGTCGTCGGCGAGAGCGATAACCCGGCTGGCCTTGATCCCGCTCGCGGGCTCGAGCTCGTACATCGTGACGACGGGGCCTGGGCGGACCTCGACGATGTCGCCGCGCACGTTGAAATCCTCAAGCACCGCTTCGAGCAGCTTCGCATTTTTCTCGAGAGCAGCACGGTCGATCTGCTCCCGGCCCTTCTTTGGCGCGGCCGCAAGGAGACCGACGTCCGGCAACACGTAATCGCCAAGCGCCAGGGTCGGCTGCGCTCCGGCCTTTCGGGCGTTTGCGGCTGCTCTAAGAGCGGGCGCGGGCGAGCGCTCGTTGACGGCGACGCTTGGTTTCGATTTGGGCGGTGCGGCGATCACCGGCTTCTCGGCCTGGGCAACGGACTTGCGCTTCAGCTTTACCGACCTCGGTCGCGAATCGTGGCTGAACATGCCCCTCAACCAGGTCGCTTCTCCCTCGGTCAATCCAAGCGCAAAATAGGCCACAAGCAGACCGCCAGCCGCAAACAGCAGCATCAACGCGATTCGCACCGGCTCAAGGAACCGTTGATCAGGAATAAGGCCCATCAAGGCATCCAGCCCATTGGCCACCGCAAGCCCGACCACTCCGCCCCAGCCGCTCGGAAGACCCGAAACAGCCGACCCGCTCGTCAGGCCGAGCGCGATTCCGAGCAGTACTGCGGCGAGCGCTGCGAGAAATAAGGCCCGGCCCATCCGCCCGGGAGGATGCGCTCGCGCCATCCGGATACCTGCGAGCAAAATGACTGGGAGGAACAAAGCCGATCCTAGGCCGAAAAGGAGCAGCATCAGATCGCTAACATATGCTCCGACCGATCCGAGCCAGTTGGCTGGAGGGCCCGCAGCGGCGGTCGTGAATGAGGGGTCCGTGCTGTTATGGCTGGCAAGTGCCAACGCGACCGCTACGGCGATCGCGGTCAGCAATATGCCCCAGCTCCGAAGCAGCAATCGCCGCATCGAATCGCGCAGCCGGTCGCGCCAGTCCGGCTCCAGTTCCTTTTGCCGCGCTGCTGCGGTCGCCATCAGCCCACCCCTGAAACGTCGGACATAGAATGCCTTGTCCCGGACTCACCGGTCAAACGCTTTCTTGGCGTCGGTTCGTGAGGTGGCCGTTGAGACGGGTTGGGAGTGCGCGGCATTCGGTGTACGGGCGCGGCGTGGATCGCGCGGACGTCATCATATTCGGCGGCGGACTTATTGGCCTCGCGCTCGCCTCGGCTCTGGATTCCAACGGATTATCGGCGATCGTCGTCGATCCGGCCGATCCCGAACAGCGGAAGGATGCGGCGTTCGACGGCCGCACATCCGCCGTGTCGTCCAGCTCCATGCGGATGCTTCAGACGATCGGAGTTGCCGATCACCTCCCGGAACCCGGCTGTCCGATCCGTACCATTCAGGTTGCCGATGGGCTCGATCCCGGTGGTCTCGCCTTCGAGACCGCCGAGGGAGATGAGCCGCTTGGCTGGATGAACGAGAATCGTAATCTCCGGGCCGCCTTGCATTCGCGTGCGGAGGCCGGGCGGAAGCTCTGGCTGCTGTGGAAATCGCGAGCGGTTTCAGTCGAGCGCGGCGAGCATGGCGTCATGGTGTCACTGGAGGACGGTCGAAGGCTGTCGGCGCCCCTGTTGGTCGCGGCCGAGGGCCGAAACTCTCCGACCAGAGAAGCGGCTGGAATCCGGATCGCGCGATGGCGTTACGATCATACCGCGATCGTCTCTGTGCTTCGCCACGAGCGCTCGCATGAGAATATCGCTTATGAGATCTTCTATCCGGCCGGGCCTTTCGCTCTCCTCCCGATGACCGACAACAAGGGGAGCCACCGCTCCGCAATCGTCTGGTCCGTCCGGAGTGACGATGCAGCGGGGTTGCTGTCGCTCGATGAAGTGGACTTTGCCGCCGAGGCAGAGGCGGCAATGGGTGGCTTCCTGGGAGACATGGCGTTGGTCGCTCCACGCTCCACCTATCCGCTGGGCTTCCACCACGCGGCGCAGATCACGAGCCAGCGCCTCGCCCTCGTCGGGGATTCGGCGCATGCGATGCATCCGATCGCCGGTCAGGGGCTCAACGTCGGGTTCCGCGATGTCGCTGCGCTCACGCAAGTGCTGGTTGAAGGAGCGCGTCTGGGGCTCGATCTCGGCGACCGGCAATTGCTCGACCGCTACCAGCGCTGGCGCGCGCTCGACACGCTGATGGTGTCGCTCGCAACCGACAACCTGACCCGGATCTACGGCATCCGGGGCCGCGGCGCCTCTGCAGTTCGCCGCCTGGGCATGAGCGTCATTGATCGAATCGCGCCGGTGAAGGATCGGCTGATGGCGGAAGCGCGCGGGACCAGCGGTGAGCTTCCGCTGCTATTACGGGGACTCCCGATTTAGCCTTACTGCAGCGTCGGCCGAACTTCGGCGCCGCCGCGGCTTATGCGGAGGAATTGCATCAGTTGGACGAGGAGGTCCGCCCGCACCGTCAGCGTTTCCGATTCGAGAAGGGCCTGCTTGGCCGAGACGTCGAACGGCGCGACCTGCGCAATTGCATTGACCAGCATCTCATCGTCCAGCCGGCTCACCGCCGCCCAATCCACCGACAGGCCCAGCGCTTCCCCCAGGCGCCGGGCCTCGCGCTCTACTTCGGCGCGCTGGACCATCGCCAGCGGCGGCGGCTCGCGATCGTCGAACGCGCCGGCATCCACATCGGCGTTTCGGTAGGAGGTCCCGAGGTCCACCTCACTGATTAGCCGAAACCTGTTGGAGCCATTGAGCACGATGTTGAACCGGCCGCCCTCAAGCTCCTCCAGACCCACGATCTCGCCGACGCAACCCACCGGAAAGAGCGAAGGTTCGCTCCCGTCGGCAGCCTCGCCGGCAACCGGTTGGATGATGCCGATGTGACTCCCCGATTCGGAGGCATCGCGGACCATTTCCCGATAGCGCGGCTCGAAAATGTGCAGCGGCAGCTGCGAACGAGGAAACAGGATTGCCCCGGCGAGCGGGAAGAGAGGCACTCGAAGCGGAAGGGCTCCGCTCATCCGAACAGAAGCGCCGACAACCGGCGGCGCTGAGTTCGCGCCCATGGATCTTCCAGTCCCTGAGCCTCCAGAATTTGCAAAAGCCGCTTGCGCGCCGCGCGCTCGTTCCAGTCCCGGTCTCGTTCGATGATCGCCAGGAGTTCGTCTGCGGCCCGATCGCGATCTCCCGCCGCCATCTTTGCACCGGCCAGTTCGAAACGCGCCTCCAGGTCTGTGGGATCGGCGGCGATTCGGCTCTCCAGGGAAGCCGTGTCCGCCGTGCCATCCCCAGAGAGTTCAAGCGCGGCGCGAGCCCGTGCCACTGGCGGCTGGTTGGCCACGTCTGCCGGAATTCCATCGAGGATCGATTGTGCTTCCTCGCGTTCCTCGTTGGCGAGGAGCGCCCTGACCAGCCCGCCGATGACCGCGGGATCATCCGGGGCCATCTCGTAAACCTGGCGGAAGATGTTTACCGCTCGGGCCGAATCGCCCCCGGCCAGGACTTCTTCGCCCATGGCGATCAGCGGGCCAATGTCGGCCTGCGGCTCGCCCCCTCCCGAAACGCCCAACTTGTCGATCAGCTGGTCGAGAATCTTCTTGAGCTGCCCTTCGGTCCGGTAGTTGGTGAGGTCGGCGATCGGCTGGCCTTGATAGAAGGCGTAGACGGTCGGGATCGACTGAACCCGGAACTGGGCGGCGATCACCTTGTCCTGATCGACGTCGATCTTGACCAGCTTCACGCCTTTGGCGGCATAATCGTCGGCGATCTTTTCCAGCACCGGCGAGAGTTGCTTGCATGGGCCGCACCATTCCGCCCAGAAATCGAGCAGGACGAGGCTCTTCATCGAAGGCTCGATCACTTCGTGCTCGAGCTTTTCGACCGCCTGCCGTTCCGCTTCGCTCAATCCGAGTGTCGCCACGATTGTCCTTTTCGCAATTTGGGCGCCCCATATGGGCCGCGACGGATAACGTCACAAGCCGCGCTTCGGGTGCTTGTGAGGCGCTTCCGCCCATGCTAGTCGCCCGCCACCTCGCCGCGATGGATGCGCCTTGGCGCGCACGCGGCTCAGCTGTTGAGCGGGCGTAGCTCAGGGGTAGAGCACAACCTTGCCAAGGTTGGGGTCGAGGGTTCGAATCCCTTCGCCCGCTCCATTTTTTCTACGGATGCCAATGCCGAAGCAGCTTTCGGGCGACAGCGATGCGGCAGGTCTCTTTGAGCGGCTTCGCGACCGTTACCCGATCGATTCAAAACGGCCGGTCCGTGGCTTCGGATCGGATGCGTTGACGTCCGATGGACGCATCTTCGCAGCGCTAACCCACGGCAAGCTGTTGCTGAAGCTGCCGCGATCGCGCGTGGACGAACTCATTTCGGCCCATGTCGCCGAGCCGTTCGTGCTCCGCGAGCGGATCATGCGGGAATGGCTTCTCTTGCCGGTTCAGCGAGCGGAGCTGTGGTCGGTGTTGGCCGAAGAGGCGCATCGTTTCGTTTCCGGCGCCTAGAACCGCTCCGCGACTGTTAAATCGGCTCACCCGAGAGGCGCTGACAGATCATGTCGAGTTGATCGAGGTTCGAATAATGGAGAGTGACTGTCCCGCGCGCGCCGTCGTGGGACACTTTCACCTTCAGCCCTAGCAAATCGCCCAGCTGACGCTCGAGCGCCGCCGCATCGGCGTCGAGCCGGCGCTGCTCGCGAGTTGCCGCGGCTCGAGCAATGGGGTGCATCGGCGCGGTCTTGGCCTTCTGCGCCAACGCTTCCGTCTGGCGAACCGACAAGCCTTTACCGATGATCTCGGGCAGCAAGCTGTCAGGATCGGGGACGGTCGCAATCGCGCGGGCGTGACCCATGTCGATATCGCCTCGCATTAGCGCTTGCTTGACTCCATCGGGAAGATTGAGGAGTCTCAACAGGTTGGCGACGTGGCTGCGTGATTTGCTAACGAGTTTCGATAGCCCGTCCTGGGTGTGGCCGTGCCGCTTGATGAGCTGGCGGTACCCCTCTGCCTCCTCGATCGGGTTCAAATCCGCGCGCTGGATATTCTCGATCAGCGCGATCTCTGCTGATGCCGAATCGTCGAGCTCCCGCACAATCGCCGGAATGGAGTGAAGTCCCGCCCGCTGGGCAGCACGCCAGCGCCGTTCGCCGGCCACCAATTCAAATCCGTCAGCAGCAGGTCGCAAAAGGATCGGCTGCAGGACTCCCCGTTCTCGGATCGACTCAGCCAGTTCGGCAATCGCCTCCTCGTCGAATTGTACACGCGGCTGCGAAGAATTCGGCCGTATCCTGCCGATTTCCACTTCCCGCACGCCGGACGCGGGCGTGGCGGCCGCCGCTTCTTCAGGCGTCTTCTGACGAACAGCTTCATCGAGCAGGGCAGCAAGGCCGCGCCCGAGCCCAGATCCTGGCCGCTTGTCGCTCATGCCGCCTCTGCCACCCGAGGCAGCCGACCGATCAACTCGCGCGCAAGCCGCACATAGGCCTCGGAGCCGGGGCACTTGAGGTCGTAAATCAGCGCCGGCAAGCCGTGGCTGGGCGCCTCAGAGAGCCGCACGTTCCGCGGAACGACGGTCTCGAACACCGCCTTGCCCAAACAGGCGCGAACGTCGTCCGCCACTTGTTGCGACAACCGGTTGCGCTTGTCGAACATGGTGAGCGCAACGCCCAGGATCGACAGAGGAGGATTGAACGCTGCCCGAACCCGCTCCACCGTCTGCAAAAGCTGGCTAAGCCCTTCTAATGCAAAGAACTCGCACTGAAGCGGAACCAGCAACTGATGGGCCGCCACGAGCCCGTTCACCGTCAACAAACCCAGCGACGGTGGACAATCGATCAAGCAGATATCCCATCGGCCCGCGGGCGCTGAAGCAAGCGCATTTTCGAGCCTGTGCGCGCGATCCGAGAGGCTAACGAGTTCAACCTCCGCGCCGGAAAGGTCCATTGTCGCTGGCACCAGGTCCAGCCGCGGAACTCGTGAAGAGACCGCCGCCTCCTGCACCGAAGCCGCTCCGATCACAATATCGTAGCTGGACCGCTCGCGGCGCGACGGAGGAACCCCAAGGCCGGTGGACGCATTCCCTTGTGGATCCAGGTCAACCAGAAGCACTTTCCAGCCGATTGCTGCCAGCGCCGTTGCAAGATTGATTGCGGTAGTGGTTTTGCCGACGCCACCCTTCTGATTGGCGATTGCAATCCGGATCATCCTCTCCCCCTCCGCCTAACGTCGCGCAGCACCAGGATTCCGGAGTCCGGATCGGTGCGGCTGGGCACGATCTTGGCATCACAGTGCCAGTTCTGCCGCGCGGCGGCCAGTTCAGATTGTGCATTGCGGCCTTTGGGCAGCACCCAGCACGTATTTCTTGTGGACAGATGCGTGGACATCCCAAGGAGTCTGCCCAAGGGCGCCACTGCTCTCGCGGTGATCATTTCGAATCGGCCTTCGACCTTTTCGGCCTTTTTACACTCCACCGTCGCATTCTTGAGACGAAGGACCTCTGCGACGCGCGCCAGGAAGTCGGCCCTCAGACGCCGAGGCTCGACCAGCGTGATGGGTCCGGAAATCAGCGCTGCTATCACGATACCAGGGAGCCCCGCCCCGGAACCGATGTCCAGCCATGATGCGCCAGGGCGACTCTCAAATCGCACCAGCTGAGCGGAATCGAGGATATGCCGGTCCCACAGCCGCTCGATAGTAGAGGTGGAGATCAGGTTTTGCCGAGAGCTTTCCTCTCGCAGAAGGCGGCAATAGCGCTCCAGAATCTCCTGTGTTTCACGTGGAACATCCCGCTCAAGCAGCTCCGCGAGGCTGACAGTCATGCGGCAGCGCGGACAGCCGCGACATGCAAGGCGGACAGTGCGGCGGGCGTAATTCCTGGCAATCTGGAGGCTTGGTCCAGCGTCTCGGGGCGCGCTGTGGATAAGCGCTCGACCATCTCGTTGGAGAGCCCCGCGACCGAGCTGTAATCGAAACTCCCGCCGAGCCAGATGCGAGTGTCGCGCTGGACCGCTTCCCACTCCCGCTGCTGCCGTTCAACATACGGCGCGTAGAGAGCGTCGGCCCGACCCTCCTCGCTCTCCGCCCACTCCTGACGCGCGCGGGCGTCGAAATGCGCCTCGATCCGGCGGCGGCGGCGCTCGGAAACACAGCCCGCGGCAAGCGCGGCGTCGCCCAACCGTGTTGTCGCATTGTCCGCACGCAACGCCAACCGATACTCCGCGCGCGCGGTCATCATTCGATACGGCTCCGTCACGCCCTGCAAGGTCAGGTCGTCCGTCATCACGCCGATGTACGAGATTCGGCGATCAAACCGCACCGGCTCGATCTCCAGCGCGTGGCCGGCTGCATTCAGGCCGGCAATGAGCCCCTGCGCCGCGGCCTCTTCATAGCCGGTCGTTCCGTTAATCTGGCCGGCAAGGAACAGCCCGGCAATTTCCTGTACCTCCAGAGTGGAGCCCAACCGGCGCGGATCGATGAATTCATATTCCACCGCGTAACCTGGGCGCACGATCTCCACCCGCTCGAGCCCAGGCACAGACCGTACGAAAGCGCGCTGAACATCCTCCGGAAGCGACGTCGAGATCCCGTTCGGATAGACGAGTGCGTCATCCAACCCTTCCGGTTCGAGAAAAATCTGGTGCCCGTCACGTCCACCGAATCGCTTCACCTTGTCCTCGATCGAAGGGCAATAGCGTGGGCCACGACCCTCGATTGCGCCCGCGAAGAGTGGTGACCGGTCGAAATTCGCCTCGATGATCTCGTGGGTGTCATCGCCTGTGCGCGTAATGGCGCAGGCGAGCTGCGGACGGCGCGTGCCATCGTCCAAGGCGGACATTGTCCATGTTTCGGAGTCACTCGGCTGCGGCTCCATTCGGGACCAATCGATTGTTCGGCCGTCCAGCCGAGGCGGAGTACCGGTCTTTAACCTTCCTTGCCCCAATCCGATTTCGCGAATCTGGGCTCCGAGAGACACCGCCGCCGCGTCTCCGCGCCGGCCGCCCTCAATCACCTGCTCACCGATGAACATCCGCGCGTCGAGGAACGTGCCCGTCGCGATTACCAACGCTCGGCACTCAATCTCGCCAGCGGCCGTCTCCAAACCAGCAATGCGGCCACCGCGGAGCACGAAGCGAAGAGCTTCGCTGACGATCACCTCCACGCCGCTCTCGGTCAGCAGCTCAGCGACCGCCTCTCGATAGAGTCGCCGATCCGCCTGCACGCGGGGTCCCTGAACCGCAGGGCCCTTGCTCCGGTTCAGCATTCGGCGGTGAATGGCGGCTCGATCAGCAGCTCGAGCCATCAGTCCGTCAAACACATCCAGTTCGCGGACCAGATGACCTTTGCCCACACCCCCGATGGAGGGATTGCATGACATCTGTCCAATGTCCTCTAGCTTGAACGTGACCAGTCCTACGCGTGCGCCCCGGCGCGCAGCCGCGGAAGCCGCTTCGGTACCAGCGTGTCCGCCACCAATGACCAGAACATCGTACATAAGGCGCTCGCTTAGCTGATCACTGCGCCTGCCGCCATGCGCGTCGGTATGGCTGGATGTTCGACGTGGAACATGGCTCCCTACTTTCCGAGGCAGAAGCGCCCAAACAGCGCGTCCAATACGTCCTCGACTCCAGCGCGGCCGGTCAATCCGTTCAGTGCCCCGCGTGCGTTCCTCAGGAATTCGGCGAGTATGACGGGATCAGTGACCAACGACGCCTGCTGCAATGCGGCCTCAACTTCCTCGATGTGCGCAGCCTGACGGCGATTGAACGCCAGTTCGCCATCTGTCGGCAAAAGTGCCTGCACAAGTGAGGTCATCGCGCCCACCAGGCGCTGCAGCCCTTCTCCGCTCCTGGAGGAGACTGCAATGGAGCCGAGCGGCGCAATCCGGCGATCTGGCAGATCGCAGCGGGGATGGACCAGGATCGGTCGCGGATGGCTTGGGACCTCGTTCGGTTCGCCCAGCCAGATCAGCACGTCGGCAAGTTCAATCAGCGAGCGCGCCCGGTCCACCCCCAATTGCTCGACCCGCTCGCCCGACTCGCGCAAGCCCGCCGTGTCGGTGAGGCGGATGGGCAATCCCGAGATCGAGAGCGGCACCTCGATGTGATCTCGCGTGGTGCCCGGAATATCCGTTACGATCGCTCGTTCCGCCCCAGCTATCACGTTGAGAAGACTAGATTTCCCGGCGTTCGGAGGTCCGGCGATCACCACCCGCACGCCTTCCTTCAAAGGCTCCGATCGGGGCCTCGCCAACCACTGCCGCAGTTCACCAGCAAGTTCGGCGCACTCCCTCGAAAGCTCAGGATCCGAGTCGACCGAATCGTCGTCGACGTAATCGATGGCGGCTTCCGCCTGAGCCGAGAGGGCAAGGAGCTGCTGCTGCCATTCACCAATCTGCCTGGCCAATCCGCCCTCGGCCATCAGCAACGCCGCCCGGCGCTGGCCTTCCGTCTCAGCCTCGATCAGATCCGCCAGACCCTCGGCTTCGGTCAGGTCGATCCGCCCATTCTCGAAGGCGCGCCTGGTGAATTCGCCAGGTTCTGCGAGGCGAAGGCCTTCGACGTGCGACAATGCAGTCATGACGGCATCGACCACCGCTCTTCCGCCATGGCATTGGAATTCAAGGCAATCTTCGCCCGTGGAGCTTGCCGGCGAATCGAACCGCAGCACCAGAGCCTGATCGAGCAGATCGCCAGATCCCGGATCTATCAATTCACGCAGCGCTGCTGAACGCGGCTCCGGAAGCCCACCCGCCAGCAGCTCTCCGGCAGCGTGGGCTCGCGCCCCGCTGATGCGAATGATCGAGATCGCCGCAGGCGGGCGGCCGCTGGAAAGGGCGAAGATGGTGTCGGGTTTCATAGTCGCCGTTTAGCTGAACAGTGGCGCGACCTCGTGCCACCCTTCCCAAATCATCTTCCCAGCAACCCAGACGATGACCGCCAGGCCGACATAGGCGATCCAGCGATAGCGCTCGATATATTTGGCGATGAAATTTGCCGCGATCCCCATCAGCCCCACCGAGAGCACCAACCCCAAAGCCAGGATGTACGGATGCTCTCGCGCAGCGCCCGCCACGGCGAGCACATTATCGAGACTCATGCTGACGTCAGCGATCGCGACGCCCCATGCGGCCGAAACGAAGCTCTTGGCCGGCTCCAGACCTCCACGGTCGTGAACCGCAGTGGGCGTATCGGTGCGAAGCTCCCGCCACATCTTCCAGGCGACCCACAGCAGCAGCAAGCCGCCGGCCAGAACCAGCCCGACGATCTGCAGGAGTTGAGTGACAATCAGCGCGAAGGCGATCCGAAGCACCAGCGCGGCGCCAATTCCGATCAGGATGACCCGACGCCGCTGCGTCTGCGGCAGCCCTGCAGCGAGGGCGCCCACGACGACGGCGTTGTCGCCAGCCATCATTAGGTCAATGAGAATGACCTGTCCGAGAGCCAGAAGCCCGGCGCTGGTGAAGCTATCAGCCATCGAACACGCCGCTACTCATGAGGCGGCTCGGTTCTATTGGTTCATTGAGGCGAAGAAGTCCTCGTTCGACTTGGCGTCCTTCATCTTGTCGAGAAGGAACTGCATCGCGTCCACCGTGCCCATCTGCATCAGGATTCGGCGCAGGACCCACATCTTGCTGAGGGTGCCCTGCTCCACCAGCAGCTCCTCCTTGCGGGTGCCCGATTTGCCGACGTCCAGCGACGGGAAGATGCGCTTGTCGGCAACCTTGCGGTCGAGCACGATTTCGCTGTTGCCGGTGCCTTTAAACTCTTCGAAGATCACTTCGTCCATCTTCGAACCGGTATCGATCAGAGCGGTGGCGATGATCGAGAGGGAGCCGCCTTCTTCGATGTTACGCGCGGCGCCGAAGAACCGCTTCGGCCGCTGCAACGCGTTGGCGTCGACGCCGCCCGTCAGAACCTTCCCCGAGCTCGGAACAACCGTGTTGTAGGCTCGCCCGAGACGCGTGATCGAATCGAGCAGGATCACGACATCCTTCTTGTGCTCGACTAGGCGCTTGGCCTTTTCAATAACCATTTCAGCAACTTGCACGTGGCGCGATGCGGGCTCATCGAACGTCGAGCTGATCACTTCACCCTTCACCGACCGCTGCATGTCGGTGACTTCCTCCGGCCGCTCGTCGATCAGAAGCACGATCAGGATCACTTCGGGATTATTATCGGTGATCGCGCGCGCAATGTTCTGCAGAAGCACCGTCTTGCCGGTCCGAGGCGGCGCGACGATCAGCGCGCGCTGGCCCTTGCCGAGCGGCGAGACGATGTCGATCACCCGCGCCGACTTGTCCTTGATCGTCGGGTCGAGCGTATCGAGCTTCAGCTTCTCGTCAGGGTAGAGCGGCGTCAGGTTGTCGAAATTGACCCGATGGCGAACGCTCTCCGGGTCATCGAAATTGATCAGCGTGACTCGAGTCAGCGCGAAATAGCGTTCCCCATCCTTGGGAGCGCGGATTTCGCCTTCGACAGTATCGCCGGTACGGAGCCCGAACCGCCGGACAATCGACGGAGCGACGTAGATATCGTCCGGACCCGCGAGATAATTGGCCTCGGGAGAGCGGAGGAAGCCGAAGCCGTCGTTCAGCACCTCGATCGTGCCGCCGCCGACAATCTGGGCGCCGTCCTCAGCCTCAACCTTCAGGATCGAGAACATCAGATCCTGCTTGCGCATGGTGGATGCGCCTTCGACCCCCAATTGCTCGGCCATGTTGACCAGCTCGGCGGGGGATTTCAGTTTCAAATCTTTCAAATGCATGGTGCGATCGCTTCTCGGGCGTTCAGTGGGGGCTATTCAAAGCTCGGCGGCAGGACGCCGCGACTGGAAATGGAAGGAGCTGCAGCAGCGAAAGGAAGGAACTGGCCGTCGCAGCTGTTGCCGTGAGTTAGGGAGCAGCTGTGCTCAAGTCAACGTTCTCCCCATTCTAAAAAGGACGGACAATCACCAGGACGACAATGATGGCGGTCAGAACTCCAGGAACCTCGTTGAGGATCCGTAGTGTCTTTTGATCTGCCGAGCGCTTCCCCTGTGCCAGCCTCTTTCCATAGCGGACCAACCATCCTTGATAGGCGCTCAGCAGGATAACCAGCAGGAACTTCGCGACAAACCAGCCCTGGTGGAAGGCGTCGATGTTGAAGGCCAGCATTAGGCCGAGAATCCAGACCAGGATCATCGAGGGTAGCAGGATGATGCTTCGCACGCGCCGTTCGCGCTCAATCCAGGCGCGATCTTCGGCAGATCCTGCAACCGATTCGTGATGGTAGATGTACAGGCGTGGAAGAAGCAAAAGGCCGGCGATCCAGAAGATCACGAACGTGACGTGCGCCGCCTTCACCCACGGATACGCAACATCCAGAAATCCCGCCCAGTCGCTCATCGCCTTCCCTTAACCAGTCCCACCAGCTGCTCGACGTGACTTACGGGGGTATCCTGCAGGATTCCATGCCCGAGGTTGAAGACATGTGGCCGGCCGGCAAAGGCGTCGATGATCCTGCGGACCGAACTCTTCATTTCCAGCCCGCCGGCCAACAGCGCTAGCGGATCGAGATTACCCTGCACGGGCAGCCCGGCAGGAAGCTCGCGATTCGCCCACACGGGATCGGCAGTCTCGTCCAGCCCGACGGCGTTCACCCCCGTCTCCTCGGTGTAAGCACGGATCTTGCCGCCGGCGCCGCGCGGAAAGCCGATCACCGGGACCTGGGGATGTTTTTTCTTCAATTTGGTAACGATCCGCGCCGTCGGCGCGATCACGAATCGTTCGAACTGTTTCGGAGACAGGCTTCCCGACCAGCTGTCGAACAACTGGACAACCTCGGCCCCGGCCTCGATCTGCCCGGAAAGATAGTCGACGGTGACCTTCTCGATCCGAGAAATGATCGAATCGAGCTTTTTCGGGTCACCATAGGCCAGTCGGCGCGTCTCTGCCTGATCACGGCTCCCTTCGCCTGCGACCATGTAGGTCGCCACTGTCCACGGCGCGCCGGCAAACCCGATCAACGTCGTTGCGGGTGAGAGCCGGGCCTTCACCTTTCGAACCGTCTCGTAGATGGGGTCGAGCCTCGCCGGAAAGGCAGTCAGGGAATCCAGATCGGCCGAGCCGAGAACCGGCGTCAGCCGCGGTCCCTCACCGGTAACGAAAGTCAGATTTTGCCCGATCGAGAACGGAACGATCAGAATGTCGGAAAAGAGGATCGCCGCATCGAAATCGAAGCGCTCCAGCGGCTGCAGCGTCACTTCGGCCGCAGCATCGCTGTCATAGACCAGTTCCAGGAAGCTGCCCTTTTCTTCGCGCAGCTGCCGATATTCCGGAAGATAACGGCCCGCCTGCCGCATCAGCCACAAGGGGGTCGGATCGCGCCGCTCTCCTCGGAGCACTGCTAGCAACGGCTTGTCCTGCGAAACGCCGTCAGGGGGCGAAACGGGCACCCACTTTTCTCCCTATTTAGATTCTTAAGAGAAGATTGATGGAGTAGTTGTACGGCGGGACGCGGGACTTAGGCCGGGGTTCCGGATTTGCCAACAAGCAGCATCGCAAAGGAACCTCATCATCCCTGCGAGTCGTGCTGCAGGACTCCCGCGATTCACAGGCTGGGGATGGAAAAGCCCGGTCGTGGATGAATCGTCGAACATCGTGAGCGGGTGCGTGCGCTGAACTCCGGTTGAGGCTGCCCCCATTGCCGCGCTAGGATCGCCAACGGGGTTTTCCACAAGGTTATTGAATGGCGCTCATCCTCGCCTCCGCCAGCGCAATACGGCGCTTCATGCTCGAGCAGGCGGGGGTGGAATTCGTCCTGCAGCCTGGCACTGTCGATGAGACCGAGGAGAAGCGCAATCATTCGGATCCGGTGCAGCTGGCCAGCGCCCTTGCCGAGGCGAAGGCGCTCAGCGTCAGCCGCGATCGCCTGGACGAATGGGTGATCGGCAGCGATTCGGTCGTTTCGGTGTGCGGCCGCCGGTTCGACAAACCGAGCGACCGGGACCAGGCGGCAGAGCATCTGCGATTCTTCTCCGGGAAGGAGATGGTGCTGACCAGTGCAGTCGCCCTCGCCCACAACGGCGTGGCCGAATGGCTTCACTGCGATTCCGCGCGCCTGAAGGTTCGACCGCTCTCGGAAAGATTCATCGAACGCTACCTCGATGCCGAATGGCCGGAGGTCGGCTATTGCGTTGGCGTGTTCCGCCTCGAAGGACCGGGTGTCCAATTGTTTGAAGCTATCGACGGCAGCTATTTCACTATTCTGGGAATGCCCCTGCTCCCTCTCCTTGAGGCGCTCCGCGAACGCGGATTGCTGCTATCATGATTAGAATTGCACTCACCGGCTCGATCGGGATGGGAAAATCCGAAGTCGCGCGAATGTTCGAGCGTGCAGGCGTTCCGGTCTTCGATGCCGATGCCGAGGTACGGCGGCTGCAAGGGCGCGAGGGCGAGCTCGTAAAGGCGATCGAGCAGCGCTTTCGGGGAACGACTGGTCCCGAGGGCGTCGACCGAGACGCTCTCTCGGCACGCGTGCTCGGTGATCCCGGAGAGCTCCAGGCTCTTGAGGCGATCGTGCACCCCGCTGTTCAGCGCGAGCGGGCGGAATTCATCGAGAAGAACCGCGACAAGCCCGTCCTGCTCTTCGAGATTCCGCTGTTGTTCGAAACCGGAGGCGAAAGCGCATTCGACAAGGTGATCGTCGTGTCCGCGCCGCCGGACGTGCAGCGCCGGCGCGTCCTAAAGCGCGCCGGCATGACCGAGGAAAAACTGGCGGCCATCCTGGCCCGGCAAATGCCCGATTCCGAAAAGAGGGCGCGGGCGGATTTCCTTGTGGAGACGGGGGGCGACCTATCCACAACAGAGGCCCAGGTCCGCGAAATTCTTTCTTGTCTTGGGCTGTTAGGAGGCGAATAGACAAGGCCGTGCGCGAGATCGTCTTCGATACGGAAACCACCGGCCTCAATCCCTCGTCCGGCGACCGAATCGTAGAAATCGGTTGCATCGAAATGTTCAATCGGATCGAAACGGGGCGCCATTTCCATGCCTATTTCAATCCCGAACGGCCAATGCCGGCGGAAGCGGCTGCGGTGCATGGGCTCACCGACATTTTCCTTTCCGACAAACCGCGCTTCGCCGACAAGGTCGAAGAGCTCATCGACTTCATCAAGGATTCGCCACTCGTCGCTCACAACGCTGGTTTCGACTTCAGCTTCCTGAATTCCGAGTTGACTCTATGTGGCCGGCCACCGGTTTGCATGAGCCGGATGGTCGACACCCTTGCGATCGCACGAACCCGCCATCCCGGCGCCAAGCACAGCCTCGACGCGTTGTGCGTGCGCTTCGGTGTCGACCGGACGCAGCGGGTGAAGCATGGGGCGCTACTGGACGCGCAGTTACTCGCCCAGGTCTACATCGAGCTTACCGGCGGGCGGCAGATCGGCCTCGGCCTCGCCGAAGCAACGGTGGTGGACAGTGCGCCGATCGAAGTTGTCGTCGCTTCTCGCCAAGTGCGTCAGGCGCGGCCTCATTTTGCCGAAGCGGGGGAGCTTGAGCGGCACCGAGCGTTTATATCGCAGCTGGTCAACCCGCTGTGGGCACGCTTCACCGAGGCGAGTTGACGGGCGCCGAAACCCCGCCCTAAGCGGCGGGCCGAGCTTGGAAAAGGAGCCCAGACGTGGACGTTCGTGTCGCGGATCATCAGGTCGAAACCGGGGACTCGCTGAAGGAACATGCGGTTCAGCGAATCGAGGAGCTGACCGAGAAATATTATTCGCGAGCGGTCGGCGCGAACGTAACCTTCGGCAAGGGGCCGCAGAACGACTTCACCTGCGACATCGTTGCCCCGGTCGCGCAAGGGGTCGTGCTGAAGGCCTCGCATCGAGCGCCGACTGCGCAAGTCGCGTTCGAATGCGCCGCCGACAAGATCGAGAAGCAGCTCCGCCGCTACATGAAGCGCTTAAGGGAGCATAAGCCAGGGCACGATTCGTCGCCGAGAATTGAGGTGAATGCGGCTTACACAGTTTTTGCCGCCTCGCCTGAGGAGGAAGAACCCCCGGCGAGCCCGGCGATCGTCGCCGAGACCGAGGTCAACATTCCGACGGCCAATGTCGCCGACGCAGTGATGCTCATGGATCTGAGGAACACGACAGCGCTTCTGTTCCGCAATTCCAGGAGCGGCGAGTTCAACATGGTCTACCGCCGCGAAGACGGAAATATCGGGTGGGTTGAGCCGCGCGGCCGCTAACCCCATTTGCGTGGATCCACAGGCTTGCTCCGGCAAGCCATCACGAGTGCCTGCAATGCAGCTGACGCAATTCCTCGATTTCGATTCGATCAAACCCGCGCTGTCCGCGGGAACGAAGCGTTCGCTGTTCACGCAGTTGGCGACGCTTGCTTCTGAGCGGCTTAACCTCGATCGATCGGCAGTCCTCGACAGCATCAGCGAACGGGAGAGCCTTGGCTCGACCGGCTTCGGCCAGGGCGTGGCGATCCCGCACGGCAAGGTCGACGGACTTGCCCGCATCTACTGCCTGTTCGTTCGGCTCGCCGAGCCGGTTCGATACAAAGCGATTGACGGAGGTCCGGTCGATCTCGTTTTCCTCTTGCTGTCGCCGCCCGATGCGGGAGCCGAGCATCTGAAGGCCCTGGCGGCGGTCAGCAGGCTCGTCCGCCATGGCCCGACCATCGAAAAGCTGCGCGGCGCGCGCACCCGCGACGCGATCGCGGCAGTGCTGATCGGCGCCGACGAGCGAGACGCCGCCTGAGGCCGATCGAACAGCAATGACCAGTCGCCTGAGCGCGTCGGTCGAGGCGGCGGGTCTTTGCCGCCGGGCCGAGTCGGAAGGCGGATTCGCCGCTATCCTGCGCAAGGGCGACTCTGAACGCGGCTCTCTCCTCCTCATTATTCGCGAACGCGGTCAATATGTTACCTGTCTGGAGCGGATGCTGTCGCTGGACGGATCCTATGGCTGGACAAGGGGCGGCCCTGTTTCATCAGCGGACGACAGCGAATTAACTGATTTCATCAAACGCCGGACCCGCTTCGACGAAGATTCGTGGTTAATTGAACTGGACATCGCGCAGCCGGAACGATTCATCGCTGAAACGACTGCGTCGGGTTGACCCCGCGGAACCGAAGCGGAAAACCAGCTCTCGAAAGCAAGAGCGGGGGGTGCACTCCCCGGCAAAACAGCCGGAAGAGAGCACCACGCGAGACGGGGAACCACCCGGGGGCCAAGCGGGAATTAGTCCGCGCGTACCAAGGCCTGCCCAAGCGGGCGGTTCACCGCAATCATTACGGATTCCATGTTGATAACGCTTCGTTCGGCGCTGCTGATCTGTGCTGCCTTAAGCGCAAGTTCGGTCGCTCCGGCCCAGGTCCAGCCCTCGTCCGCGGTGGCAATTGCGCCAGTTCCGGTCCAGCCCGCCTCGCTCTCGATCCCGGAGCGGCTGCCGGTGCCGACCGACGAGGTCACACCTGAAGCGCAAGCGCCGGAACAGCCGGACGCAGATACCCCGGACGAAACCGCATCGGCTCCAGTCGTCGACAGAAGCGAAGATCTTCCCACCATGGTTGCGGAGCTCCGCAGCGGCGATCCCGGCAGCCGCGAACTGGATTGCCTGGCCACCGGCATCTATTTCGAATCCAAGGGCGAACCGCTGGCGGGACAGCTCGCCGTCGGTAAGGTGATCGCCAACCGCACGCATAGTGGCCGTTTTGCATCCACCTATTGCGGCGTTCTGACCGAGCCCGGTCAGTTCTCGTTCGTTCACGGCCACAGCTGGCCGCATGTCGCTCCGGACAATCGGCAGTGGCAGACCGCGGTTGCGATCGCCAAGATCGTCGACCGCAACCTGAAGGACTCGGTCGCTGCCAACGCGCTCTATTTCCACGCGCGCCGGGTTCACCCGGGCTGGCACTTCCACGAAGTCGCCTCAATCGGAAACCACATCTTCTACCGCTAAAGCCGCTTCCCCCCGGTCCCAAACACAAGTCTCGCCCGTTCCTCGCATTGGCTGCGCTTGAATCGCATACTCGCCAATTCGCTGGATTGGCTGCGTTTGCGGTTTGTTCTAGCCTCGCGTGATGGATATCGCGCTCGATTCGCCCTGCTTCGCCGACGCGCCGGTGGCGGCCGAGGTGGCGCGCGGAGTCACCCGGCTGCTTTGCCGGCAGGATGTCTTCGCGATGTGCGAGGTGCCGCTCCCGAACGGCCGCCGGGCGGACATGATGGCGATCGATTCCAAAGGCTGCCTAACGATCGTGGAGATCAAGGTCGCCCGGTCCGACCTGCTCGGCGACTGCAAATGGACCGATTATCTCGACTATTGCGACCGCTTTTATTGGGCCGTCCCGCCAAGCCTTGCCGAAATCCTGCGCGAGGACCGTTTTCTGCCGGATGACGCGGGACTGATCGTTGCCGACCGCTACGATGCGGCGCTGGTCCGGGAAGCGGCACACCGGGCGCTCGCGCCGGCCCGGCGCAAGTCAGAGCTGCTGCGGTTCGCCCGCCGCGCAGCGCGGCGGCTGTCGCAACAGATCGACCCGACCCTGGGGGAAGCCAGCTAGCAGCCCTCAGGAAGTCGGCTTCTTGGCCTCGATCGCCCGCAGGATTTCCGGCGAGCGGTTATCGCGCTTGGCATAATCGCGGGCGGAATAGCCCTGAACGTTGTCGGTCTTGTCCGGATCCGCCCCGTGATCGAGCAGCAGCTTGACCAGCGGCAGGTTACGGGTCTGGACAGCGAAGATCAGAGGAGTCTCGCCCGACCGGTCCGCGGTGTCCACCTTCGCACCGAGGTTGATCAACCAAGTGGCGGCTTCGTTAAATCCTACTTTGGCGGCGGCGATCAGCGGCGTTTCCCCGTCGGGGTTTGCGAGGTTCGGATCGGCGTCGCTGTTGAGCAATTCCCCGGTCCAGTCGCGCTGCTTGGCCTCGATCGCCGACACGAGCGCGGTCCGCCCGGCGCCATCCCGTGCATTCACGAGACCGGGTTCTTTCTTGAGCAGATCCAGAGCCTTGTCATTGTCGCCCTTGCGAACCGCTTCAACGAACTGTTCACCGTCATAACCGCCGCCGCCGCCGATCTGGGCTGTGGCAGGCGCAGCGAGAGAAACTGCGATGGCGAGCAAGATCGTGCGATTTTTCCAGTTCATCCCGTAATCCCCGCTGGCGACTTGATGCCGGCCCGTTAGCAGAGCATGGCTGGCCATGTCATGAATGGACGTTCACCTTTTTGGGAGAGGCCACTCGAAACGCTGGACAGAGGCGAGTGGGAGGCGCTGTGCGACGGCTGCGGCCGCTGCTGCCTCCACAAGCTTGAGGATGAGGAGACGGGCGAGCTTTACCCGACGAACGTCGCGTGCCGGCTGCTGGACCGGCGGAACGGGCGCTGCACGGATTACAAGCATCGGCGCAAAAGAGTGACGGACTGCGTGACTCTCGACCCCAAGAATCTTCATTCGCTGGAGTGGCTTCCGGAGACTTGCGCTTACCGCCTCCGCGCCGCCGGCAAGCCGTTGCCGGACTGGCACTATCTGGTCTCGGGAAGCCGCGAGACGGTGCACGAAGCGGGTCAGTCGACGCGCGGCTGGACGATCAGCGAGGACGATGCCGGCGAGCTCGAATTCCACATGGTCGAACGTGCGCTCTGAGCTGCTGATGGACGGAGATTTTCCGGCGCCGATCATTCTCCAGCCGATGCGGAATGCGAAACGCATGCGGCTCCGCTTGGACGAGAGACATGGAACGCTGAAGCTGACTTATCCGCGTGGGATGGCGAAGCGGACGGCGCTGAACTGGGCCGTGGCGCAGAAGGAGTGGGTGGAGAAGCAACTTCGGTCCGTCTTGCCCGCCGAGCCGTTCGTTCCCGGAGCAATCGTCCCGATTGCCGGCGAAGAGGTCGAGCTGTGCTGGAAGGAAGCCGGGCCGCGCACTCCGCGCCTCGTTTCCGGCAAGCTGACGAGCGGTGGGCCTCTCGAAGGCTTCTCCGGGAGGATCGAACGCTTCCTGAAGCGGCAGGCACTGGACGTCCTGTCGCGAGAAACCGCGGAAATTGCTCCCTTGGCAGGCGTTGTCCCGGCTTCGGTAACGGTCGGCGACGCCGGCACTCGCTGGGGGAGCTGCAGCAGCGCCCGGCGAATACGCTATAGTTGGCGTCTCATTCTCGCGCCGACTGAAGCGCGGCGGTTCGTCGTCGCTCACGAAGTCGCGCACCTGGTGCACCTCAATCACGGAGCCGAGTTCAAGGCGCTCGAGCGCAAGCTCTACGGCAGCGATGTCGGTGCTGCTCGATCTCTATTGCGGCGGGTAGGGCCGCGGCTGCGAAGGCTGGGGCGGCGGCCCTGACCTCGGCGGATATTGCGGCTGGCGCACGCCCGGCGGCAACGGCGCAAGCGTATCTCTAGGCGGGAACCGCTGACCGGGAAAATCAGGCTGCGGCGGCATGCGCCGGGAGACCGGCTGTTGCGAGGGATCATTAGGCGGCGGCGGAGGCGCGGGGATTTCGACCGGCCCCTGAGGCTGCGGAATGGGATTGCCGTTCTCGTCCAGCACCGGAGGCACGACACCATTGTCGATCATATTCTCCGGCTGCGCCTCTTCATCGGGCTGAAGCTGCCAGTCGGGCATCGGTACCTGGGTCTCGAATTGCTGGACCGGCCGGTTGGCGACTGCGACGCTCATATAATCGTGAAATGCGTGCGCCGGCGCGGTTCCGCCCCACAGGCCTGGAATGGGCTTGGCGTCGTCGCGGCCCATCCATACGCCGGTCGTCAGTCCGCTCGAGAAGCCGATGAACCAGCCGTCGCGGTTGGACTGAGTCGTCCCCGTCTTGCCCGCGACCGGTCGCCCGATCTGGGCCGCAGTGCCGGTGCCGCTCAGCACTGCCGTTTGCAAAAGGTCGGTCATTTCCGCCGCGACCCAGGGTGCGACCAGCACACGCTGTTCCGGCGGCTGGTGATCGTAAAGAACCCGGCCATCCGCCGTCACCACCTTGGAGATCCCGTAGGGGGTCACCGCCACGCCCTTGTTCTGGATAGCGGCGAAAGCCTGGGTCATCTCGATCAGGCGAACTTCACTCGTTCCCAGCACCATGGACGGATAGGTGGAGATGGGCGTGGTGATCCCGAAGCGGTGCGCCATGTCCGCGACAGTGGCAAAGCCGAGCTGCTGACCGATTTCGGCGCTGACGGTGTTGATCGACCGGGCGAAGGCTTCACGAAGGCTCACCGGCCCTGAATAGGTGTGGTTGTCGTTCTGCGGACGCCAGCCGTTGATGTCCACCGGTTGGTCGACCATCGTGTCGGTCGGCTTCATCCCGGATTCGAGCGCGGAGAGATAGACGAACAGCTTGAACGAGGATCCCGGCTGACGGACAGCCTCCGTCGCGCGGTTGTAGTTGGAGGTCACGAAGTTCCGGCCGCCCACCATCGCGCGGACCGCCCCGTCCTGGTCGATCGAGACGAGGGCGCCCTGCGCGCGGTCCGGAGCGTCCGCGTTGATGGCTTTGGTTGCGGCATTTTGCATGTTCGGGTCGAGCGTCGTCCAGACGTCGATTGGATCGGTGCTGTCGTCGATCAACGTGTCGAGCTGGGGCAATGCCCAGTCGGTGAAGTAGCGCACCGCGCTCTGCGGCGTCTGCTGCTGGATCGGAACGCTCGCGAAGTCGACCTGCGCGGCCCGGTCAGTAGGGACGAAGCCGTTCTCGACCATGGTTTTCAGGACCACCTTGGCGCGATCGCGAGCGGCGTCCATGTCCGCTGTCGGCGAATAATTGGAGGGCGCCTTCACCAATCCCGCGATGATCGCCGCTTCGCCCAGAGAAAGGTGATCGGCCCCGTGGCCGAAGAATCGCCGCGACGCTGCGTCTATCCCGTATGCGCCTCCGCCGAAGTACATACGGTTGAGATAGAGCTCGAGGATCTGGTCCTTGGTGAACTTGCGCTCAAGGGCAACCGCGAGAACTGCTTCCTTGAGCTTTCGGGCAATGCTGCGGTTGTTGGTAAGGAAGGTATTGCGAGCGAGCTGCTGGGTCAGGGTCGAGGTCGCCCGCACCCGATGGCCTTCGATCAATGCGGAACCGACGGCACGGACAAGGCCGATCACATCCACGCCGAAATGATCGCGGAACCGCCTGTCTTCGACCGAGACGATCGCCGCCCGCATCGTCGGCGGAATCTGATCGTAGGTGAGCCACTGGCCGAAGCTTGGGCCCATCGAGATGAGCACCGCGCCGTTGTCGGCACGCACCCGCACCATCTGCCCCAGGTCGGTCCGCTTTGTGAGATCCTGATAGCTTGGAAGGGAGGCGACCGCGACCGCGACCGCGACGCCGAATGCGATGGCGCTGAGCAGGGTGAAATACAGCAGCCCAAGCAGGACTGCGCGGAACGGCCGCCGGCCGGATTCGGGGGTGGAACGGGCCATTCGGCTCTAGCGGATAGAAACTGCGGCGGCGCGCGGCAAGCGGCTGCTCACTCGTCCGCTTGCCCTTCGCTCTCGCCGCCAAAACTCAGGGCAGCGGAATTGATGCAATAGCGCAATCCTTCGGGCCCGGGACCGTCCGGGAACACATGACCGAGATGGCCTTCGCAGCGAGCACAGCGAACTTCCGTGCGGGTCATGCCATGACTATGATCTACTCGTTCTTCGATGGCTTCTTTGCCCATCGGAGCAGTAAAGCTCGGCCAGCCGCAGCCGCTCTCGAATTTGGTGCTGCTCTCGAACAATGGTGCGCCGCAGCCGGCGCAGCGGAATTCACCCTCTTCCTTCACACTTAGAAGGTCGCCCGTGAATGGGGCTTCGGTGCCTGCCTGGCGGAGGACACGGTACTGCTCCGGAGTGAGCTTCTGCCGCCATTCTTCGTCTTCAAGTTTCAATTTTTCCATCTGGCTTCTCCGCATGGGGCAGTGCCGGGAACGAGCTTACCGGGCGATTAACCCTATTTTAGCCACTTCCCAATAGTTAAGGGTCCTATGTGGGGCCGGATCGCCTGTGTTGCGAGCGGTATAGTGGTGGCCGGTATGCTAACCGGCGGGCCCGATGCGGCGCGTGCCCAATGCAGGCTTTGCAGCAAGCCCGCCACAGCACTGCAGCAGGCTGACAGCGGCGCACCCATTCAGTTGAGCGTCGAGGCGAAGCTGGATTTCGACCGATTGGTACAGCTCGGGTCAGGCAACGGCACGGTAACCTTATCCGCGAATGGCGACCGTAGCGTTAGCGGCACGGTTACCGCGATCAGCGGGCGGGCGATGGTCGGCGCAATATCGGTTCACGGTGAGCCAAACAGGCTGGTTCGGGTCGAATTGCCGGCGCGAATCGAGCTCTATTCCGTGGGCGGGAGCGGCCGAATCGAGATCGATGACCTGGGAACGGACCTCGGCAGCATGCCGAAACTGGACGGCGCCGGAAATCTCTCGTTCCGATTCGGCGGGCGCCTGAGAATCAGCGGTGACGCAGACGGCGGCTATCGCGGCGACGTGCCGATCACCGTCGAATATATGTAACCACATCCGAAACGGAAATTTTGCTAATTGGCCGTTAACCATCCCCTTGAGGAAAGGCGTAAGCGGTTGCGGTTAATAGGGGCGACACGGGTGACCAGACCAGCGGTCGGCAGCCGGCACACTGGGACCTCGTCAAGGGAAACTTTGCCGAGATCCCGCTGAACCAGTGGGGAATTGACATGAAGAAGCTACTGATTTCCGCCGGCGCCGTTGCTGCGCTGGCTCTGACGAGCGCTCCGGCCGCGGCCACGCCTGTGTCGGCGAGCGCGAATGCCAAGGCGAAGATTTATCGCCCTTTGACGATCACGAAGAATAGTGACCTTGATTTCGCCACCATCGTCCTGAGTGGCGCCGCTCCGTATACCGACACGGTGACCGTCAGTCAGGCTGGCGCGATCACCTGCGGCACGCACGTCACCTGCTCCGGCACGCCGGCGGCTGCGAACTTCACGGTGAAGGGCACGAGCAACTCGACGGCGGCGATCAGCCTCGCGAGTGGAACTGTTACCCTTGCCGGCACGAACACGCCGTCGAACACGCTGACACTCACGCTGAATGCGCCGACTACCCTCGCCATCGGCTCCGCGGGTCCGACCACCGGTGCATCCTTCGGTGTCGGTGGTTCGATCCCCGTCAGCGATACGACTCCGGACGACCTTTACACAGGCTCGTTCACTGTCAACGCGGATTATCAGTAAGTAGCGTTTCAGTCGCGGCTTCCATGCGCCGCTTCTGACGAGGGCCGCCCGGGCAACTGGGCGGCCTTTTTCATGCCGCTAAACAGGCATGGTGAACCGAAAATCAACCATTCTGGATCAATAGGGGACGGTCGCTCCGGATCGGAGCAATGTGGGGACCGCCGACATGAATCTGTTGACCAAGAAGCTGGCTGCGGGGCTTTTGTCCGCAACACCGTTCCTCTTCCTTTCGAGCCCCGCGCAGGCGGGGATCGGCGACCTGCTTGTCGCGCCGACCCGAATCATTCTCGACGGAGGCAAAGGCGCGGAGATCGTCCTCAACAATATCGGCGACGAACCGGCCACCTATCGGATCTCTACCGAATTCCGCCGGATGAATCCGGATGGGACGCTGGCGGATGTCACGACTCCAACGGATCGCGACAAAGCCGCCGAAGACATGATCATCTTCGCGCCGCGACGGGTCACCCTGGCGCCGAACGAGCCGCAGTCTATCCGGATTGTCGCTCGGCCTCCGCAAGGTTTGCCGGACGGCGAATATCGCGTGCACCTGTTGTTCAGGGCAATCCCTCCTGCGACCCCGGTCGCAAAACCGGCGGACGCTTCCAAGGGCCTGAGCTTCAAGCTGATCCCGGTCTATGGCGTGACCATCCCAATCATCGTTCGACTCGGGAATCTCGATGTCCAGGCGGGAATCACCAACGTCCATCTCGACAAGAAGGACGGCAAGCCCGTGGTTGCGTTGGACCTGACGCGCACCGGCGCCCGTTCCACCTTCGGCGAGGTGCGAGTCCTGAAGCCGGGAGTGAAGGGCCCCATCGCCGATCAGAATGCCGTCGCTGTCTACACCGAGATCAACGACCGCAAGGTCGAGGTTCCGGTGGACGAGGGATACAAAGGCGATCTGACCGGCCCGGTCACCGTTCAATATATTGAGAGATACGACGACGGGTCGAAAACCATCGCCGAAACGCAGGCGGTGCTCCGGTAAGCTGCGGAGCGGCTGGCGGAAATTCCGATGCTCGGTGCCCGAATTTGGTTGGGCAAAGCCTGCGCGCTGCTGGCGCTTGCCGGAGCGACGACGGTTGCCGCCGTCGCCTCGGCGCCGGATGGGGACGGATGGACTGCGGATCCTGACAGCCAGTTCCTTCTTGACGTCAAGCTTCATCAATATCGGCTGGGCGATGGCGTGCGCGCCTACAACACGCCTGAGGGGACCTGCATTCTTTTCGGGGACTTCGTCACGACCCTGGATGTACCGATCAAGATCGATATTGCAGCCAAAAAGGCGAACGGGTGGGCATTCCAGGAAAGCAACAAGATTGCCATCGACCTCGGCGCCGGCAGTGCAAGCTATGGCGGCAAGTCGGAAAAACTGAGCCGGTATGTAGTCCGCGAGACTCCGCAAGGCTGGTGCGTCGACAGCGGTGCACTCTCCCGGTGGTTCGGGATCGGCGTAAAGCCGATGACTTCTGGATCGGTCCTCCTGCTCCAGACGCAGGTCAAGCTTCCGGTCGAACTCGCGCTGGAACGGGAAGAGCGCGACAAGAATATTCACCCGGCCACGCTCGATCTTTCGGGCCTTCCCCAAGTGCGGTTGCCGTACAGAATGTGGCGGGCGCCGGCGCTCGATTTTGTGGTCAGCGGGGGCGCCACCTATCTGGCAGGTTCCGGAGTGCGCGTCGATCGGCAGGCCTCGGTCTATGCCGCCGGTGAAATTGCCGACGTTTCCTACGACGCACAGATGGCGACGTCAGACAAGGGCGTGCCCAGCGGGCTCCGGGTTCGCGTCTATCGTTCGGATCCTGACGGAAATCTGCTGGGACCGCTCCACGCGACCCATGTTGCTGTCGGTGACGTCGATGGCTTCGCCACGCGGTTGACCGGGACCGAGGAGGCAGGGCGGGGCGCAGTACTCACCAACATGCCGCTCACCACTCCCACCGCCTTCGATCGGCAGACGTTCGAAGGCGATCTCCCGAGCGGCTGGGAGGCGGAACTCTACCGCAACGGCGAACTCATGGCCTTCGCCAAACCGGACTCGAACCAACGCTACGTCTTCAGCGATATCCCGCTCCTTTATGGGGACAATCAGATCCGCATCGTGCTTTACGGCCCGCAAGGACAGGTCCGCGCGCACGAAGAGACCATTAATGTCGGCGAACAGAGTGTCCCGCCTGGAAAGACCTGGTATTGGGCGGGTTTCAATCAGCCCGGCCGGGATCTGGTCACCCTCCAACCTCCGGTAAAAGGTGCAGAGCTGCCCACCTGGCAGGCTGCCGTCTCGGTTCAGCATGGAATTGACGATCGCACATCCGTCGGAGTGCTCGCTCGCCAGATGCTAATCGATGACCAGCAGGTCACGTTCGTCGAAGGAGCCGTCCGCCGGTCGATCGGACCGGCGATGATCGAGGTGTCAGCGGCGCGTGACAGCAGTGGCGGCACTGCGGCGCACGCGCAGCTGCTCGGAAAGTTCGGCTCAGTCTACGTCGATGCCGACGCACTGATCGCGACTGATTTCCATTTGCCCGGAGAGCCGGTTGGAAGCCGGAAGGAAGCCCAGGTGGCGATCGACACCCCGGTTAGGATCGGCCACAGCTACATTCCCGTTCACGGAAGTGTCCACTACACGCAGCTTCCCGATGGCAGTAGCCAGCTGGAGGCGGCCGGACGTCTTTCGACCATGATCGATCGGTTCAATCTTGCCGCGGACGTACGTTATGTCCGGCAGGATCTGGCGCATGGACCGTCGCCGCCGCCCCAAATCTACGCGGATCTGCTGGGATCCGGCCGCTTCGGCCCGGTCCGGCTGCGCGGAACGGCGGAATTTGAGATGAACCCGAGCTCGCGGCTTCGAACCGCCGAGCTCGATGCCTATTGGTCGGGCTCCAAGGACGTAGATTGGGAAGGGACGCTTGCCTATGATGCCCCTTCACGCCGCGCTCGCGTTGGAATCACGCATATCAACCGCTCCAGGACCATGGCCCTCGCGGTCACAGGCGAAGCCGCGACCGACGGATCGTTCGCCGTCGGTTTCAACCTGAATTTCTCGCTCGACCCGAGCCATGGATTCGTGATGTCGCGCGAACCGTTGGCGAGCGCGGGCGTGGTTCACGCCCGAGTGTTCGAGGATTTGAACGGAAATGGTCTCTACGATCCCGGTGAACCGCTCGAAAAAGGCGTCCAGGTGACGACCGGCACCTTCACTACTGACAAGCTGACCAATTCCGGCGGCGATGTCACCGTTGGAGGACTTACGCCATTCCACCCAATCACTGTCGGGATCGACACCACGAGCCTGTCAAATCCGATGCTTACACCGAAAAAGGCGCTTCAGGTCGTCGTTCCCCGTCCGGGCGTGGCCGCCGACGTGGATATCCCGCTGGTCGGCGGCGGCGACATCGAAGGTGCACTGATCAAGAGCGGCGGCGTCGGTTTCGAAGGGCTCGATCTCGAGTTGGTGGATGCGTCCGGCAAGGTCGTGGACACCACGCGGACCGACTACGACGGTTTCTACCTTTTCGATCGCGTCGCCTACGGCGAGTATTCCATCCGGATTTCGAAGGCTGCGGCCGATGCGGTCCAGGTGGTTCGGGAATTGAACCTGCACGCCTCTGTGTCGCATGAGCGGACGGTGGTCAGGATGGGCACGACGCAAGTCACCCCGCTGCCCAAGATCGCCTCAATCCAATAGTCGTCTAAGACGACTCCTCCGGAAGTTGTGCTGTTGCGACGCACTCGCAGCAGCTCCTCCGCATGTGGCGCGAGCTGCGCAATTGGAGATTGGTGCGGTCGAGAAGACTCGAACTTCCACGGCCTTTCGGCCACAGCGACCTCAACGCTGCGCGTCTACCAGTTCCGCCACGACCGCACGTACATGGGATGTCGGGCGGCATCGAGACCGCCCCTGGCCGGCGCGCCTCTAGCAAAGCGCTTCGGGCGGCGCAACGCTGCTCCTTTTGTCCCGGACTGGGACACATGCTTAACGCCTGTTTACCATAGCTTGCGTGCGGCGTTACACCCGCACCATGCTGCTCCTGGCCGTCGCCTCAATTGTTGTAGCTTATCCCGCCCCACCGGCGCATCCCGGTCCGAACTACCACTCAGCGGAGCATCGGCCGGCCACCCTGATCGCAGAGGCGACAGCGACGGTGCGAGTTGTTTCTGGCGCACGGATTACGGCCACCGCTCAGCCAGCCGATGCGCAGGTGCAGACCGTGCAACTGCCCGGGGCAGATGGCCGCCCCCGGGTCTCACGTATAGTAGAATTCCAGTAAAATCAACTATTTAGCGAAAATGTGACGGTCGAGTTGGGCCCGCTTGCCGGGACATCCATCTCAGCGCTGTTGAATGGCATGCTGCCGCCCGGCGGCAGGCTTGGAGTCGGCGGATCGATGGTCCAGCTGAATACCAGCCGCCCTGTCCGGTCACGCAGTTGCGCCTTGATTGCAGGCACCGGCTGCGCCTTCGAGCTTGGATTGATGATCCGTCCGCTCACCACAACCAATTCGTTCCCACTGGCGAGCTTCTGCCGCTCCGGAATCCCGGCAGCAATCTGCAGCGCCGGCGCCGACGCTGCGGCCAGGCCGAGACTGCGGCGGACCGAATCCGGTGCCAGGAACCAAACGGCGACTGCGATGATCGCCACAACCAGCAGCGCGATCAGAACGCCGGTCAACCAGCTCCGCTGCTGCTCTGGGGTTTCAGCTTCGGCGGCCGCTATTTCCTCCTGATCGGGGATTTCCTTGGCCAATTCCTCTGGCGTCTCGTCGACGCTCTCCACTCCCCATTGTTCGGCATCCGGGGGAGGAACCGGAACCGAGGTGGGTGCCTCCACAAGAGGAGCGCCGGGGGCGACAGGCTCGACTGTCGATTCGGCTATCGCCTCAGGCGCTGGCTTTTCTTCCGGATTTTGCGGGTCCTGCGCGCCCCACTCGCGCTCGGGTTCAGCCGTCCTGTCCTCGGACTGCTCCGGGGAGAACTCTTCGAGCGTTTGAGGCTCCTCGACCTGCTCAGGCGCCTGGTGCCAGCTATGGCCGCAGGCGGCGCAGCGCACCTTGCGTCCTTCCGGCGGAATCGCTCCATCCTTTACCGCATATTGAGTGCCGCATGACGGGCAGGTCAGGATCATCGTGCGCGCCTTCCCCGATGGTACGCCGTGGGTAAACAGGAATGTGCGGACATTGGCAAGGCGGCCTCCTCATGCGAGAAGAAGGCGTGGGAGGGGTGAGCGCTGCCTTCACTTGTTGAATTCGACAGCGTGGGGCTGCGATACGGCACCGGGGCCGAGGTCCTGCGCGACCTCGACTTCCGTCTTGCGGCCGGCGGCTTTTACTTTCTTACGGGGCCGTCCGGAGCTGGGAAGACATCGCTCCTCAAGCTGCTTTACCTGGCCCAGCGTCCGACACGCGGCCGAATCCGGTTATTCGGGGAAGAATTGAGCGAGGCGCCGCGGGAAGCCCTTCCCGGCTTCCGTCGCCGCATCGGTGTCGTTTTTCAGGATTTCCGCCTGATCCGCCACCTTTCCGCATTTGATAACGTGGCGCTCCCGCTGCGGATCGCGGGCCGCAGCGAAGCCGAAGTCGACGCATCTGTCAGGGAGATGCTCGATTGGGTCGGATTGGCGGATCGCTCAGGCGCTCGGCCGCCGACCTTGTCGGGTGGTGAGCAGCAGCGCGTCGCCATCGCTCGCGCGGTGATCGGACGGCCCGAGCTTCTGGTGGCGGACGAGCCGACCGGGAACGTCGACGCGGAAATGGCGTCAAGGCTTCTGCGCCTCTTCGAGGCGTTGAACGGGCTTGGCACCACGGTCGTGGTCGCGACCCACGACATTAACCTGATTGCTTCACAACCCCGCGCCGAGCTCATGCGGCTGGACGGTGGGACCATGGTCGACCCCACGGGCGTGCTGAAGAACCCGCCGCGATCGCGGGCGATCGCACCGTGAAGCTCGTCGGCGGCATGCCCGGCGAAGGCAACCTGCTGCCCGCCCAGAAGGTGCACGGGCCAACCACGGCAGTTATCGCGATCATGACCTTTGCGATGCTGCTGGTCGCAGCGGCCGGATTGGCGCTGACCGACGCCGCCGGCGTGGTGGCCAAGGGCGTCGAAAGCCGCTTTGTCATTGAACTTCCGGCAGGAATCGCTGGAGAGCTGCCGAAAGTGCTTGCCGCGGTCCGGTCCGCGCCTGGGGTTCAAAGCGCAACGCCCGTCCCTGAGACGGAAATGCGATCGACTTTGGAGAGCTGGCTCGGAAGCGCTGCTGCGGCGGGGGATCTTCCGATCCCGGCCCTTGTGACGGTCGAATTGAAGCCGGGTTTCAACCCGACGCAACTTCAGGCCCGAATAGCGCAGACCGTCCCCGGGGCGACGACCGTCACCGAAACTGCCGAGCTCGGTCCGTTGCTCCGATCGCTTCACACGCTGCAGTGGTTGGCGTTTTCACTCGTGACGCTCATCGCAGTGGCAACCTCGGCGGCAGTGGTGCTCGCCGCGCGCGGAGCGCTCGACACGCACCGCTTCACCATTGAAATCATGCATGGGATCGGCGCGACGGACCGACAGGTTACGCGCCTGTTCGAGCGCAAGATTGCGACCGACGCTCTGATTGGCGCGGTGGCGGGTGGGCTTGCGGCTGCCATTGGCCTGCTGTTGGTCGGGGGCGCCGGCGCAGCATTTGCGGGCGAGCTGACGGGCGCAGCACCGCTGGGACAACTCGACCTGTTGATCCTCGCGATCATGCCCATTCTGGTGGTTGTGCTCGCGATCCTTGTTGCTCGCTGGGCCATACTGAAGGCATTGCGCGAGACGTTATGATCCTGCGCTTCATGTCGCTTCTGTTGCTTCTCTACCTGCTGGGCTTCATTTTCTTCGGAGTGACCCTGGCGGGACCCGCTGGTGACGAGCGCACGGACGCGGCGGTGGTGATTACCGGAGGGCCCGGTCGCATCGAGCACGCGATGGACGTGCTCAAGGAAGGCGAGGCGAAGCGGCTGCTGATTTCCGGCGTCGATCCATCCGTGACGAAGAAGGATCTTTCCGCTCGTCTCGGTGGAATGGCGCCCTTGCTCAAGTGCTGCGTCGACCTCGGCACCGAATCCGTCGACACCCGCTCGAATGCTGAAGAAGCAAAGCGCTGGATGGACAGCCACCACTTCCACAGCTTTCGGCTGATCACCAGCGACTGGCACATGCGGCGGGCGAACTATGAATTCGGACGCGTGTTCGGCCACGGCGGCTATACGACGATTATCGATGCCGTTCCGACGCAGCCGAAGTTCATCACATTGTTCGCCGAGTATAACAAATATCTGCTCCGCCGGATTTCGGCGATCATCGAGTAGCCGATGCAGTGGTTCCGGTCGGCGCTCTATGCGCTACTCTTCTACCCGCTGACGGTCGTCCTCGTGCTTGCCGGCCTCGTTGTGACGCTCTTCGGGCGAGACGCCACGCGCCGGCTCGTTCGGACGTGGACCGAGCTTCATCACTGGCTCGCCAAGACCATCCTGGGCATTCACATCGAAATCACGGGCGCGATCCCCGACGGAGCGGTCCTGATCGCGGTCAAGCACCAGTCGATGTATGAGACGATGGAGATGGCCCGGATCGCCGATACGCCGGTCATCGTGCTCAAGCGTGAGCTCTCGCAGATCCCGCTCTTCGGCTGGCTGACACGGCGCTATGGCGTCATCCCTGTCGATCGGGCTGCGGGCGCAAAAGCGCTTCGGGCGATGATGGAGCAGGGCCGTGATTTGGCCGCAGAAGGTCGCGGCGTGATTATCTATCCCGAGGGAACCCGAGTGCCGCCGGGTTCAACCCCGCCGCTCCGGTCAGGCTTCGCGGGATTGTACCGCGCGTTGGGACTTCCTGTGGTGCCCGTGGCGGTTGATAGCGGCCGATTGTGGACCAAAGGACTGCTGAAACGATCCGGAATCGTGCACTTCCGGATTGGAGAGCCGATCCCTGCTGGTCTCAAGCGCGAGGAGATCGAGGCGCGGGTGCATGCCGCGATCAATGTCTTCGAGTTAGCCCCTCAGACGAGCGCCTAGCTTTTCGGCCGCCGCTACGATTTTCGCGGAAATTGCCGCCAGCTCCTCATCGGTGAAGCTTTTATCCCCCGGCTGCAGCGTGACTTCAACCGCCAGCGACAGTCCTTCGGAGCTCTCGAAGCGATCGAATATGCGCGCGGCCAGGATCGCCTGTTTGTCGGCGCCGCGGATCGCCCGGACCAGACTATCGGCGGGCAGCTCGACCGGAACAAAGAATGCGAAATCGCGGCTGACAGGCTGAAGCGCCAGTGGAATAAACTGGGCACGCGCTCTTCCATTGCCGCGCGACGCCGGAATTGCGTCGAGATAGATCTCGCCGGCAACGGCTCCGTCGGGTGCGTCCAGCGCTTTTGCCAATCGCGGATGCAATTCGCCGAAGCTGGCGAGGATCGCCTTGGGGCCGAGTCCGAGCCTCGCCGATCGGCCCGGGTGCCACGTGGGACCAGCGTCGGGAAAGATCTGGAGGTTCGCGACCGGAGCGCCTGCGGCCTCGAGAACGGCGAGCACCTCAGCCTTGGCGTTGAAAGCGTCGAACGGCGCGGGTTTGCCGCTGCTCCACTCACGGCGGCATCGATCCCCCGCGAGAATGAGCGCAATGGTCGGCCGCTCGGCGTCGGCGAGGTAGCGGCGCCCTACCTCGAACAGCTGGACCGAAGACGCGCCGCGGGCGATGTTGCGGCGCGCGGCAGCGATGAGGCCGGGCAGAAGCGACGGTCGGATGATCTTCATGTCTTCGGAAATCGGGTTTTCCACCTTCCAGGCGGGGTCGAAGGGAGCCGCTTCGCCTTCGGAAATGAAGCTCCACGTCACAGCCTCGTCCAATCCGCGCGCGGCGGCGGCCCGGCGAGCACGCCGCTCGATCAGCTGAGAGCGCGTCGCTGTCGGCTTCGCCACTCCCGCGTCGCGCTGAATCGGGATCGACGGGATTTTGTCGTATCCCTCAATTCGGGTGACCTCTTCGACCAGATCGGCCGACCCGCTGATGTCATGCCGCCAGGTGGGTGCTTTAACCTGCTGATTTCCTTCAAACTCGAAGCCGAGCGAAAGCAGGATGGAACGTTGGCGCTCCTCCGGGACATCAATCGCGGCGAGCGTCAGCGTGCGCTGCGGGTCGAACTTGATGGCCCGTCGCTCGACCGGCGGACTGCCGATCAGAAGTGCCTCCGAAGCCTCACCGCCGCAAATATCGAGCATCAGCCCGGTGAGGATCGCAAGCCCCTCATCAAGGAACGCCGGATCGACTCCGCGCTCGAACCGGCTTCGCGCATCGCTGGTAAGGCCGAGCTTCTGCCCGGTCCGAGCGATCCGCGCCGGATCGAAATAGGCGACCTCGAGCATGATCTCGGTCGTGCCATCCGACACGCCGGAATCCTCGCCGCCCATGATGCCGCCGATGTCATGCACCTGGCTCTCGTCGGCGATCACGGTCATCGAGGAATCGAGCGCATATTCCTTCTCGTTGAGCGCAAGCACGCGCTCGCCCTCACGCGCGCGCCGCGCCACCAGCGCCCGGTCGAGCTTGGCGACATCATAGGCATGGCTCGGCCGGCCGAGGTCGAGCATCACGTAGTTGGTGATGTCGACAATCGCGGAGATCGGCCGCTGGCCGGCACTCTTCAGCCGCCGCTGCATCCATTCAGGCGAGCTGCCGTTGGCGACGCCGCGGATCGACCGTCCGAAGAATGCGGGGCACCCTTCCTCATCCTCGATGCGGATTTCGATCTGCGGCGCGAAGGAGCCGCTAATCTCCGGCACATGCAGCGGCTTGAGAGTTCCGACGCCGGCCGCGGCTAGGTCACGCGCGATCCCGCGCACGCCCATGCAATCGGCCCGATCAGGCGTGATCGCGACGTCGAACACGGGGTCGTTGAGGCCGGCATAATCGGCGAAGGCTGCTCCGACGGGCGCATCTTCGGCAAGCTCGATGATCCCCTCGTGCGCATCGCCGAGTTCGAGTTCACGGATCGAGCACATCATTCCGCGGCTTTCGACACCTCGGATCGTCGCGACCTTCAGGGTCATGTCGCTTCCGGGCACATAAGCGCCCGGCGGACCGAATACGCCGATCAGGCCGGCTCGGGCGTTTGGCGCACCGCACACGACCTGCACCGGCCCCTCACCGGCGTCGACCGTCAGCACCTGCAGCTTGTCGGCCTGCGGGTGCCGCTCGGCAGTCAGGACCTTCGCGACCCTGAAGGGCGCCAGCGCCTCGGCTGGGTTGCTGACCTCCTCGACCTCGATCCCGATGGCCGTCAACCGCTCGGCGATGGCTTCTGCCGAGGCGTCGGTCTCAAGGTGAACTTTCAACCAGGAAAGGGAGAATTTCATGCGCCGACGCCGCCGCTGAGCGTGGGCACGTCAAGCGCCCGAAAGCCGTAATGCTTCAGCCATCGCAGGTCGCCGTCGAAGAAGGCGCGCAGGTCGTCCATCCCGTATTTCAGCATCGCCAGCCGATCGACTCCGGTGCCGAAGGCGAAGCCCTGCCATTCGTCGGGATCGAGCCCGCAATTGGCGATCACCTTCGGGTGGACCATCCCGGAGCCGAGCACTTCCATCCAGCCCTCGGCGCCGCCGACGACGCGACGGCCCTTCTCGATCGACCAGCCCACATCCACTTCGGCGGAAGGCTCCGTGAAAGGGAAATAGGACGGGCGCATCCTCAGGACGACGTCATCGCGCTCGAAGAAGGCCTTGAGGAAGGTCTCGAGGGTCCACTTCAGGTGTCCCATGGTGATTCCCTTGTCGATCACCAGCCCCTCGATCTGGTGGAACATCGGGGTGTGGGTGGCGTCGCTGTCGGAGCGATAGACTCGTCCCGGAGCGATGATTCGGATCGGCGGCGGCTGCGACGTCATGGTTCGGATCTGCACCGGCGACGTGTGGGTGCGCAGCACATGCGCTTCCGCTTCAGGATCCCCATCGATGCGTCGAGCGTAGAACGTGTCCTGCATCGCGCGCGCCGGGTGGAATTCCGGCATGTTGAGCGCGGTGAAATTGAACCACTGCTCTTCAATCTCGGGCCCTTCCGCGACCGCAAAGCCCAGGTCGGCAAAGATCTCCGCGAGCTCATCCAGGACTTGGCTCACCGGGTGAACGCTGCCCTGCGGCTGTTCCGGCGCGGGAAGCGACAGGTCGACGCGCTCCGTCGCGAGGCGCTTCTCCAACGCCGCCGTTTCCAGCGCTTCCTTGCGCGCTCCGATTGCGTTCGTCACCGTCTCGCGAAGCGCGTGAATGTGGGGCGCTTCGGTCGAGCGCTGCTCCGGGCTCATTTTCCCCAACGACTTGAGGAGTGCCGTGACCTCGCCCGATTTGCCGAGCAATTTCACCCGCACGGAGTCGAGCTCCGGCAGGCTTTGTGCTGCGAGCACCCGGTCGAGCATGGTTTCCGCGTCGGTCATCGCTTCGCCCCATACGCAAAAGGGCGCGGAAGACCAGACCTCCGCGCCCTCAGCTATTCACTCGTGCTTGCCTTCAGGCGGGAAGCGCGGCCTTCGCCTGGGCAACCACGGCCTTGAACGCTTCGCCTTCGTTCATCGCCAGGTCGGCGAGAACTTTCCGGTCGAGCTCGACACCCGCAAGCTTCAGAGCGTGCATGAACTGGCCGTAGGTCAGTCCTTCCGCTCGAACCGCGGCGTTGATCCGCTGGATCCACAAAGCCCGGAAGCTCCGCTTCTTCACCTTGCGGTCGCGATAGGCGTATTGCCCCGCCTTCTCGACTGCCTGCCGGGCGATCCGGATCGTATTCTTGCGGCGGCCGTAATAGCCCTTCGCCTGATCCAGGATGCGCTTGTGCTTGGCGCGCGTCGTCGTCCCGCGTTTGATTCTTGCCATCTATCCGCCTCCTTACTTCAGGCCGTAGGGCGCCCAGAGCTTCACTCGGGCGGTATCGGCCTCGGCGAGAAGTTCGGTGCCGCGGTTCTGGCGGATATATTTGGCGTTGTGGCTGATCAGCCGGTGGCGCTTTCCGGCGACTCCATGCTTCACCTTGCCGGTGGCGGTGAGCTTGAAGCGCTTTTTGACGCCACTCTTCGTCTTAAGCTTGGGCATTTTCGTCCTTTCTGTTGCCCCCGCCTTCGCGAGGGCGGGCGTTGTCCAACCGCCACGGCAGCCCTTTCGGCCGGGCCATTGGGTTTCCACTAAGCTGGAAAGCGGGCGCCTATAGAGGCGCGAGGCGATTCTCGCAAGCTTCCCAGCTTACCAAGAGATTTGCGAGCCGTCGTAGCTGAAGAATTCACCGGAATCCTTCGAGTTCAGCCGATCGATAACTTGCCGCATGCCCGATACGCTCTGGTGGGGTGTCAGTGGGGCCGAACCGCCGCCCATCCGGGTCTGGACCCAGCCGGGGTGGAGCACCGCCGCAGTCACTTTGCCCCGGTTGTCGAGCGCGAGGCTCCGCCACGCCGAATTGAGCGCGGTCTTCGACGATCGATAGGCAATATAGCCTCCCGATGTGTTGTCCTCGATGCTGCCCATCCGGCTGGTGATCGCGATCAGCTTTCCATTCGAGCGCTCGACCAGCGGCAATACCGATTGCGCGAGCAGGAAAGGGCCGACCGTCTGAACGGCGAAGGTCTCAAGCCATGCCTCTCCGTCCTCTCGGGTGGTGACCGATCTGGGCCCGTAAGTTCCTGCGTTGGCGATCAGCAGGTCCAGCGAGTCGAGCCGATTCCCGAAGCGCGCCACCGCGTCGAAGTCGCGCATATCGAGCTGTTCAACCCGGACTCCGAGCTGCTCGAGCTCGGGGCTGCTCTCGCGAGCGGTGGCAACGACGGCCCAGCCGTCGGTGGAATATTGGCGGGCGAATTCCAGGCCGAGGCCGCGGTTCGCGCCGGTGATCAGGACTGATGGCATGGGACAGCTAACGCTATTATCGTCAAACGGTTCGATAGCTCAAATCTCTTCTACCGGATCATCTCGGCCCTACTGTCGTTTCAGCCGAAAAGACGGAGGCGCGCTTGGATATCACCGACATCATTCTCGAACAGCATAATGAGCAGCGGCGGCTGTTTGGATTTCTGCAGGAGATCGACCGCGGCGACATCGAATCGCTGAAGCCGATCTGGGCGCGGCTGAGAGGACTGCTCGACGTTCATGCCGAAGCCGAGGAGCGCTTCTTCTACCCGCGGCTGTTGAAGGAGGGCAAAGGCGCGTCGGACGCGGATAGCGCCGCCGACGAAACGCGTGACGCAATCGAAGACCATAACGAGATCCGCGACGCCGCGAAGGAAGCCGACGCACAGGATGTGGGGAGCGATGCCTGGTTCAAGGCCGTCTGCAAGGCCGATCTCGCCAACAGCAAGCACATGGCGGAGGAGGAACGGCAGGGTCTGGCCGACTTCCGCCGCCATTCGTCGTTGGAGGAGCGGCATCAGCTTGGAATTCAGTTCCTCGCCTTTGTCTCCAGGCATCTGACAGGCGTGAAGCCGGTCGACAAGGATCCGGACCGTTACGTGAAGGAGCACGAGCGCGAAGCGGAGCCCGCGGAAGGCTAGGGAACCAGGATCGTGTCGCGAGGCTCGGGCAGAGTGTTGGGATAATCCAGCGTGTAGTGAAGGCCCCGGCTCTCGTGCCGGCTCAGCGCAGAGCGGATGATGAGGTCCGCCACCTCGACGAGGTTGCGCAGTTCGATCAAATCCGGCGTGACCCGAAAGTTGCGATAATAATCCGCGACTTCCTGCCGGATCATGTCGATGCGGCGTTTTGCCCGCTCGAGACGCTTTGTGGTGCGGACGATCCCGACGAAATTCCACATGAAGCGCCGGATCTCACCCCATATCTGGTGAATGACGACTTCCTCGTCGCTGTCGGTGACGCGACTCTCGTCCCACGCGCGGATCGTCGGCGGCTCCGGCAAGTCGGCCCAGCTGGCGAGGATATCCTTGGCGGCAGCCTCGCCGAAAACCAGGCACTCCAAGAGACTGTTGGAGGCCAGCCGGTTGGCGCCGTGGAGGCCAGACTGGGTGACTTCTCCCGCCGCATAGAGTCCGGGAGCGTCGGTCCGTCCGTTGATGTCCACCAGCACCCCGCCGCAGGTGTAATGCTGGGCCGGGACAACCGGGATCGGCTCGCGGGTGATGTCGATGCCCAGCCCAAGAAGCTTCTCGTAGATATTCGGGAAATGCTCGCGAACGAACTCAGGCTCGCGGTGCGAAATGTCGAGATGGACGTAGTCGAGCCCCAGCCGCTTGATCTCGTGGTCGATCGCCCGGGCGACCACATCGCGTGGGGCCAACTCGGCCCGCTCGTCGAAGCGAGGCATGAAGCGCTCGCCGTTGGTCGGCAGCTTGAGCTGTCCGCCTTCGCCGCGAACCGCCTCGGTGATCAGGAAGTTCTTGACCTCGAGATTGTAGAGGCAGGTCGGATGGAATTGCATGAATTCCATGTTCGAAACCCTGCAGCCCGCCCGCCATGCCATGGCGATGCCGTCCCCGGTCGCTCCTCTCGGCGCGGTCGAATAGAGATAGGCGCGCCCGGCCCCGCCGGAGGCGAGAATGGTGGCTCGGGATGTCAGTGCCTCCACTCGTTTTGACTTGCGGTTGTAGGCATACAGCCCGTGCACCTGGCCGCTGGTCGAGAAGTCGGTGCGGTGGCGGCCGGTGATGAGGTCGATCGCCGCCATATCCGGCACCAGCGTGATGTTCGGGTGCTTTGACGCGGCGGTTTCCAGCGCCTGCTGAACCGCGCGCCCGGTCGCATCCGCGACATGAACGATCCGGCGATGGCTGTGACCCCCTTCCCGGGTGAGGTGAAGCGCCCCGTTTTCGCTGGCGAAGGGAACGCCGAGCTCCCGCAATCGGCGGATCGCCGCCGGCGCTTCGCCAACTATATATTGGACGACCCTCTCGTCATTGAGTCCGGCGCCGGCGATCATCGTGTCATTGATGTGCGCTTCGAACGTGTCGCCTTCCTCGAGGACGGCCGCAATACCACCCTGGGCCCGATTGGTGGCACCTTCGCCAATGGCACCTTTGGAGATGACTGCGACTTTGCGCTCCGGCGCCAGATTCAGGGCCGCGGTGAGTCCCGCCGCCCCCGACCCGACAACGAGCACGTCAAAGTCGCGGCTCATTCGGCTCCGACCAGGCTGAGGAATACATCTTCCAGGTCCGGTTCACGCGTTCGAACGTCAACTATGCCCAGCCCGTCGGCGGTGAGGGCGGTCAGCACCTCGCCGGCGTTCACGCGATCCTTTCGATAGGTGATCTCGAGCGTGCGTTCATCGACCAGCGCGATATTCTCGAAGCAGCTGTTGGTCGGAACCTGACCGATGTCGCGGTCGAAGGTGACGACCACCGCCTTTTCCTGCGCCTTGGCGACCAGATCGCGCGTTGGCTCGTTCGCGATCACCTTGCCGTGGTTGATGATCGCAATCCGGTCGCAGAGCTGCTCGGCCTCTTCAAGGTAGTGGGTTGTCAACACCACCGTCACGCCCTGCTCGTTGAGCGAGCGGACGTAGGCCCACAGCTGCCGGCGCAGCTCGACGTCGACGCCCGCGGTCGGTTCGTCGAGCACCAGGATCGGCGGCGAGTGAACCATCGCCTTGGCGACGAGCAGCCGCCGCTTCATCCCGCCCGACAAAGTGCGCGAGTAAGCATTCGCCTTGTCGGTAAGGTGCGTCGCCGCCAGCAGCGCGTCCGATCTTCGCTCGCTCGCCGGGATGCCGTACAGCCCCGCCTGGATTTCCAGCGTCTCGCGCGGCGTGAAAAACGGATCGAAGATGATCTCCTGCGGCACCACGCCGATGGATCGCTTGGCGTTGCGCGGGTGATCGTCAATATCGAAGCCCCAAATGATCGCCTTTCCGGCGGTCTTCATCACTAGGCCGGCCAAGATGTTGATCAGTGTGGATTTACCGGCGCCGTTCGGGCCCAGAAGTCCGAATATCTGTCCGCGCGGCACTTCGAAGCTCACGCCATCGAGCGCCAGCTTGCCTCCAGCGTATGTCTTGGAAAGCGATTCGATTCGGATTGCGGCGTCGGGAGTCATGGCTGGCCGCATAGCCGCCGCCCGTCCGCAGCGGAAGAAGGCGCGGTTACTTGCCTGTTAACCCTAAGCGATAAAGTGATCTTCGGGTTAACCCTATATCCGTTCCGGCGGAATGACCGGCCATATTCTCTTTCGCGGCACAATTGCGGCGGCGCTTCTCCTGGCGCCGACGATGCTTGCCGCCGCGCCTAAAAGCGCGGGGGCAAGCGGGTCGGCTACGATTCTGCACCCACTGACGCTCGTGAACAATCAGAGCATGGATTTCGGCATCCTTGCCGCTACGTCCGCCGGAACCGCGGTTCTCGACCCGGTCACCGGCACAATTTCAACTACGGGCGGGGTTCTCGCGCTGGGCGGAACGCCTGCTGCGGCGCTTTTCACCGGGGCCGCTTCGGGTGGTTCTGTCGTGAACATCAAATTGTCGAATCAGACGGTGAACCTTACCCGTGTCGGAGGGACGGAAACCATCCCCCTGTCGAACCTGACTCTCGATGGTCCGAGCAAGCGCACAATGGCCAAAGCGAGCAGTTTTCAGTTTCACGTCGGCGGCACTTTGACGCTCGCCACAGGCCAGGTCGAAGGTTCTTACGTCGGAACCTTCACGGTGACCGCTCAATATCAGTGAGATAGCTGGCTGGGTTGCTTTTCACGGTTAAATTTCTCCCAACCGCATCCCTTTAACGCTCGGTCAGCCGAACGCGTCATCTTCCAGCGGAGCAATTTTGCGCCACAGGGGATGTGGGATGAACAAGTTGAGTATGGTTTGCGCGGCCGGTGTTTTGGCCTGCGCCTTTGGTTCGACCGCGGCCGAAGCCGCGCCGGTTTCTGCTCCAGCGAACGGCAAGGCGATCATTTTGATCCCGCTCAAGCTGACCAAAGTGCAGGATCTGGATTTCGGTACCGTCGTTACGTCTGCGTCGGCTGGCTCCGTTACGGTGGACCCATCGAGTGGCGCCGCCACGCCATCCGGCGGGGTCACTCTGGTCGGTACCACGAGTACCGCAGCCCAGTTCGATTTTGCCGGCACGGCTAATCAGCAGGTGGATTTCAGCATCAGCTCGTCTCTGCCGATCCTGCTCTCGGACGGTGTGGGCGACACTCTGCCGCTCACCGCGTTGAATCTGAGCAGCGCCACGGCGACGGTCGATCCGACGACTTTGACCGTGCAGGTCGGGGTCGGAGGAACGATCAGCGTCAACGCCAATCAGCCGGACGGAGTTTACACGAACACATTCGATGTCACGGCCAACTACAACTGATCGGGACTGACGGCTTGCCGCGGCCAAGGCGCGCCCCTAAGTGGGCCGCCATGGCCGCGCCTCCGCCTCCTGAAGTCATCCGAGTGCCGACAGCACGAGTCGCGTGCGACGGATCGGGCGAAGTCGCCCCGGCGCTTGGCCATCCGCGCATTTACCTGAGGATCGACCCGGAGGTGGGCTGGGTCGAATGCGGCTATTGCGACCGCAGATACGTACTCGAAGGGGGACCGGCGGATCAGGGCTCGTGACCGCCAACCCGCGCCAATTCCTCTACCGGACGCTCGATCCCGACCAGGCGCGCCAGCTCGCTCAAAAACACCTCTCGGCATGTGACGACGGTGAGCTTTTCCTGGAATATCGTGCAAGCGAGGCATTCGGCTTTGACGATGGGCGGCTGAAGACCGCCGATTACAGCACCGGCTCCGGCTTCGGGCTTCGCGGCGTGACTGGTGAAACCACCGCATTCGCTCAAGCCAACGAGATCAGCGCCGCCGCGATCGATCGCGCCGCCGCGACGCTGAAACTGCTGGACCCCGCGAAAGGGGCGCCGGCACCGCCGCCCGCGCGCACCAATCACTCGATGTACGGCTCCGACAATCCGCTGATCGAGGTGCCGTTCGCCGACAAAGTGGCTCTTTGCGAACAGATCGATGCCACGGCCAGGGCTCGGGACCCGCGGGTGAGCCAGGTCAGCGTCTCGCTGTCGGCGAGCTGGCGGGCGATCGAGATCGTTCGCGGGGACGGCTTCACAGCCTCCGACGTGCGCCCGCTGGTTCGCCTCGGCGTGCAGATTGTCGCGACCGAGAACGGTCGCCGCGAAACCGGCTATTTCGGGCTTGGCGGCCGGTATTTGTACGATCACCTCTTCGATCCGGCGGTGTGGAACCGAACGATCGACGAGGCTCTCGGCCAGGCGCTGGTGAACCTTCAGTCAGTCGCGGCTCCGGCGGGAGAGATGCCCGTCGTGCTTGGCCCCGGCTGGTGCGGCGTGCTGCTTCACGAAGCAGTGGGACATGGGCTGGAAGGCGATTTCAATCGCAAGGGGACCTCTGCTTTCAGCGGCCGCATCGGGGAGCGTGTCGCCGCTCCCGGCGTCACGGTCGTCGATGATGGCGCGATATCGGAGAGGCGCGGTTCGTTGACCATCGACGACGAAGGCACACCGACGCGGCGCAATGTGTTGATCGAGGACGGGATCCTCAAAGGCTATATGCAGGACCGGCTGAGCGCCCGGCTGATGGGTGTCGAGCCGACCGGCAACGGACGGCGGGAAAGCTTCGCTCACGCCCCGATGCCGCGCATGACCAACACCTTCATGCTGTCCGGCAACGATCAGCCAGGCGAGCTGATCGAGCGGGTGAAAGACGGGATCTTCGCCAAGAGCTTCGGCGGCGGGCAGGTCGATATCACGAGCGGCAAATTCGTTTTTTCCTGCACCGAGGCCTACCGTATCCGGAACGGCAAGGTGGCCGAGCCGGTCAAGGGCGCAACGCTGATCGGCGATGGGCCGACGGTACTGACTCGGGTCAAGGGGATCGGCAACGATCTTGCGCTGGACGAAGGCATCGGCGTTTGTGGCAAAGGCGGTCAATCCATCCCCGCGGGCGTCGGGCAGCCGACGCTGTTGATCGATGGCCTCACGGTGGGGGGAACCGCTGCTTGAGCCTGTCGCGGGCGGATCTCAGCGCGTATTTCGACCGGATCGGGTACGGCGGCAGGGCCGAACCGGATCGCCAGACGCTTGAGGGCCTCGTTGCCGCTCACACCGGCACCATTGCGTTCGAGAACCTCAATCCCTTTCTCGGGCTCTCAGTGCCGCTCGCGCCTGAAGCGCTGGTTGCGAAGCTCGTCCGGCAACGCCGTGGCGGCTACTGCTACGAGCAGAACGGCCTATTGTCGCGTGTTCTCGAAACGATCGGCTTCGACTTCACGCCGCTCGCCGCGCGCGTCGTCTGGATGCAGAGTGAGGATGCGATAACTCCGCGGACCCACAAGCTGCTGCTCGTCCACCTGCCCGAAGGTGGGGTTCTCGCGGATGTCGGCTTTGGCGGTGCAGTCTGCACGGGCGTTCTCGATCTCGTGGCGGATGTGCCGCAGGTCACGCCGCATGAGCGCTTTCGGCTGCTGAAGGCCGACGGGCGCTGGCGGCAGCAGATCGAGATCGGAGGCGAATGGCGGACCACCTACCATTTCGATCTGGAGCCGCAGCACCAGATTGACGATGAACTCGGGAATTGGTGGACGTCGACGAGTCCAACCTCGCATTTCACCTTCAACCTGGTGGCTGCCCGATCACCGGCTGGTCGCCGCCGCGCGCTTCGAAACTTCGATTATTCCACTCACGTCCCGGGAGAGGAGAGCGAGAAGCGCAAGCTAGCTGGACCGGAGGAGGTGTGCTCGGTTCTGGAAGAGGACTTCGGAATCCAGATTCCCGACCGGGAGCGCCTTATCTCGCGCCTTGAGGCAATTGCATGAGCGGCGACTGGCAAGGCAACGTCCTCGATTTCTGGTTCGGACTGAAGCCGGAGCAATGGTGGCGTGCAGATCCAGAACTCGACACGTCGATCCGCGACCGATTTGGGGAGCTGTGGAAGGAGAAGCGCCAGCTTCCGCCGGAGCTTTTCCTGACCGATGCAGGAACCGCGCTGGCCGGCGTGATCTTGTTCGACCAGTTCCCGCGCAACATGTTTCGCGGCACTGCCGAGCAATATTCGACCGATCCCTTGGCGCGAGCGATCGCTCGCGGGGCGGTCGAGCAACGGCTTGACGAGCAGCTCGACCGGAACGGCCGCATATTCCTCTACATGCCGTTCATGCACAGCGAAAATATGGAGGATCAGCGGCGTTCGTTGCTCGTCTTCACCGCTCTGGGCGAGCCGCAGCAGCTGAAATATGCGCACCATCACCACGACATCGTCGAGCGATTCGGGCGCTTTCCGCATCGCAATGCAATCCTCGGACGCGCCTCGCGTCCCGACGAGATCGAGTCGGGCGCAGACAAGCCCTGGTGAGCTAATCGAACAGGCTTGAGACCGAGCTTTCGTCTGCAATTCTGCGAATGGCCTCGGCCAGGAGCGGCGCAATCGTCAGCCGGCGAAGCTTGCCGTCGCCCGGGTCCGCTTCTCCAGTGCAGATGGAATCCGTGACCACCAGCTCGCTCAGCTCCGACGCCGCGACCCTGGCCAGTGCCGCGCCAGAAAGGACGCCATGCGTGCAGTAGGCATAGACGTCGGTGGCGCCCTGCTGCTTGAGCGCCGCGGCGGCGTTGCAGAGGGTGCCGGCGGAATCGACGATATCGTCGATCAGGATGCAGGTGCGGCCGTCCACGTCGCCGATGATGTTCATGACCTCCGATTCGCCGGCGCGCTCACGGCGCTTGTCGACGATCGCCAGTGGAGCATTGTTCAGCCGCTTGGCCAGGCTGCGCGCGCGGACGACGCCGCCGACATCCGGCGACACCATCGTCAAATTCTCGGTCTGGAATCGCGCCTGGATGTCAGCGGCGATGACTGGCGAGGCAAAGAGATTGTCGGTCGGGATATCGAAAAAGCCCTGAATCTGGCCCGCGTGCAGATCGACAGTCAGGACTCGGCTGGCGCCGGCGACTGTGATGAGATTTGCCACGAGCTTTGCGGAGATCGGTGTTCTTGGGCCCGGCTTCCGGTCCTGGCGCGCATATCCGAAATAGGGCAAGACCGCCGTAATCCGCTTGGCCGACGCGCGCCGCAACGCGTCGATGCAGATCAGCAGCTCCATCAGATTGTCGTTCGCGGGATAGCTGGTGGATTGGACGACGAACACGTCCTCGCCGCGCACATTCTCGTTGATCTCGACGAAAATCTCCTCGTCGGCGAAGCGGCGCACGCTGGCCTGCGTCAGCGGCATCTCGAGATAGTCGGCGATTGAACGGGCCAGCGGCGTATTGCTGTTCCCGGCGAGCAATTTCATGGGCTTTACGCTCCCCCGAGTAGGAGACTCTGCCTTAATCCCCGCAGCCGTTTCGTAAAGCCTTGGCTTGCCCAAGCGCGCCCGTGCGTTAAGGCGCTTGCATGACGGATCGGCTGAAAATCGCGCTCGCGCAGATGAACCAGCGAGTCGGCGACCTCGAAGGGAACGCAGAGGCGATCCTTGCGATGCGCCAGAAGGCGACGGGTGCTGATCTCCTGCTGTGCCCGGAACTGCAGCTGACCGGCTATCCGCCGGAGGATCTGGTCCTGAAGCCCGAGTTCGTCCGCCGCACCATGGAAGTGACGGAGCGGCTGGTGGATGCAACGGCTTCGCCCGGGCCGGCGATACTCATCGGCACGATCTACGCCCAGGCCGGCGCGGTCTATAATGCGATGGTCCTTGCCAATGAGGGCCGAGTGCTTGGCCGGACGCTCAAGCATGAGCTCCCGAATTACGGCACGTTCGATGAGAAGCGCATCTTCACTTGCGGGCCGATGCCAGACCCCATCGACTTCAATGGCGTAAAAATCGGCGTCCCGATTTGCGAGGACATCTGGCTGGAGCCGGTGTGCGCGCATTTGGCAAGAGGCGGTGCGGAATTGCTGCTTGTTCCGAACGGCAGCCCTTACGAGCTCGACAAGGACGACCTCCGCCAGAAGCTGGTCCGCTCCCGCTGCGTGATGACAGGGCTTCCGATCGCCTATCTCAATCGGGTCGGCGGACAGGACGAGCTGGCGTTCGACGGCTCATCCTTCGTGATGCACGCCGATGGCGAACTGGTCGTGCAAATGCCCGACTGGGAAGAAGCCCTTCTGGTGACGGACTGGAGCCGTGGTCCGGCCGGATGGCAGTGCGACACCCGCGAAGTTCGCGCGCTCGATCCGTATCCGCAGGATATCTATCACGCGATGATGGCGGGCCTCCGCGACTATGTTCAGCGCAACGGCTTTCCCGGCGTCATCCTCGGCCTTTCCGGCGGCATCGACAGCGCGCTGTCGGCGGCAGTCGCGGTGGACGCACTGGGCGCCGACAAGGTCTGGTGCGTGATGCTGCCCTCAAAATACACCAGCGAGGAAAGCCTCGAGGATGCGCGCCAATGTGCCGAGCTCTTGGGTTGCCGCCATGACGTCGTCTCGATCGCACCCGGGGTCGACGCGCTGGATCAAATGCTTGCGGCGGAATTCAAAGGGACGAAGCCCGGTCTTGCAGAGGAGAATATCCAGGCCCGCCTCAGGATGGTGGCGCTGATGGGGCTTTCGAACAAATTCGGCCCGATGCTTCTCACCACCGGCAACAAGAGCGAGATGAGCGTCGGCTATGCGACCCTCTACGGCGACATGGCCGGCGGCTATTCGGTGCTGAAGGATGCCTACAAGACCACCGTTTTCGCGCTATCGCGCTGGCGCAACGGACATCGACCGAAGGATGCGCTTGGGCCGGATGGGCCGGTCATGCCGGAGCGGGTGATCACCAAGCCGCCCACGGCTGAATTGCGCCCGGGTCAGAAGGACCAGGACAGCCTTCCGCCTTATCCGGTGCTCGACCGGATCCTAGAAGGCCTGATCGACAAGGAAATGTCGGTGAAGGAGGTGGCGCTTGCGACCGGTGAGGACGTTGCACTGGTGACGGAGATCGAGCGCAAGGTCCTCCTCGCCGAATATAAGCGCCGGCAGGCGCCCCCCGGCGTGAAAATCGGCAGCCGCAACTTCGGGCGCGACCGCCGCTATCCGATCAGCAACTTCTTCCACACTGGCCCCAAATGAGCGTCGTCACCCGCTTCGCGCCCTCCCCGACGGGCCGCCTTCACGTCGGCAACATCCGGACGGCGCTGCACAATTATCTCTTCGCGTTGAAAAATTGCGGCCAATTCGTTCTGCGGATCGACGACACCGACCGGGAACGCTCCACCGCCGAATTCGACGAATCGATTCGCGACGATCTCGACTGGCTCGGCCTTCGCCCGGACCGGATCGAGCGTCAGTCGGAGCGCTTCGGGCTGTATGAGAGAGAATTCGAGCGGCTGAAGTCAGCAGGGCGTGTTTACGCCTGCTACGAAACCGCGGAGGAGCTGGAGCTTCGCCGCAAGATCCTGCTCGGGCGAGGGCTGCCGCCGGTCTACGAGCGCAAGGCGGAAGGGGCGCCCGTGCCGGAAGGACGCGCACCGCACTGGCGCTTCCGGCTCGATCACGACAGGCCGATCGCGTGGACCGACTTCATCCGCGGTGAGCAGCATTTCGACCCGAAATTGCTCTCGGACCCTGTGATTCGCCGTGAAGACGGAAGCTGGCTCTACCTGCTGCCGAGCGTCATCGACGATATCGACATTGGGATCACGCACATCGTGCGCGGCGAAGACCATGTGTCGAACAGCGCGGTTCAGATTCAGATGTTCGAGGCGCTTGGGGCGGCGGCGCCTGAGTTCGCCCACGAAGCGCTGCTGGTCGCGGCCGAGGGCAAGCTGTCGAAGCGGCTTGGCGCGATCGGGGTCGACGAGGTGCGGGATGCAGGACTGGAGCCGATGGCGCTGCTTTCCGTGCTGGCACGGATCGGTACGTCGCAACCGGTCGAGGCGGCCAAGACGCTCGAAGCGCTGGCTGCCGACTTCGATTTTTCGACCTTCGGGCGCGCTCCGGCACAGTTCGAGCTGCACGAGGTGGAGCTCGTCAACGCAAGGCTGGTCCATGGCATGAGCTTTGCCGAAGTACGTGACCGGCTGCCGGAAGGCGCGACGCAGCAGGATTGGGAGCTGATCCGTCCGAACCTCACGCGAGTCACGGATTTTGCGGGCTGGATGCCTGTACTCCAGGGAGAGATCGAGCCGCCCGAGCTCAGCCATGAGGAGCGCCAGCTCGTTCGCGAGGGCGCATCAACGGCAGAGCATCTGGATTGGTCGGACGAGCCCTGGCGACTGCTCACAACCCAGCTCAAAGACTCCACCGGCAGGAAAGGCCGCGATCTGTTTCATCCGCTGCGTCTCGCGATCACCGGCCGCGATAGCGGGCCGGAAATGGCTGCGTTGATCCAGCGGATCGGCAAGGAGCGGGTGATCCAGCGCCTCAGCGCGGCTGCAAAGCGTTAGCAGGGACGTCACCCGGAACGATTTTCATTGCAATTAACGCGTGATGTTGTAACATTGCAGGGCTCATAGCGAAGGAGTTCGGCAATGACGACCTACGCTCCCGTTCCGGCCTACGCCGACCACAAATTCCATCCCCGAGTCCTGCTCCTGATCGCCGCCGGTCACGCCGCGGTGATTACGGCTGCTTTGATGATCAAGACCGATCTTCCGCAGCGGATCATCCATCCGCCCATCTACATCGACTGGATTCCCGCTCCGAAGCCCCCGCCACCGCACCCGATCCAAACTCCGCAAACAGTTCAACGGCAGCAGCCGACCCGCCCAACCATCGATCACCCTCAGCCGATCGAGCAGACCCAACTCCACACAGGCCCGACGGCGGACAAGACGATCGTGATTCCCAATATCACGCCGATCGATCCGCACCCGTTCATACCCGTGGGGCCAGTGGAGCCGGTGCGTACCGGCCCTCGCTTTGTCACGCCGCCATCCGAGCTGAAGCCGCCCTATCCTGAGCAAAAGCAGCTCGCCGGCGAAGAAGCGACTCTGCGGCTGAGACTGACGATCGATGCTGCAGGACGAGTCACGGCGGTCGATCCGGTCGGCAGTGCCGATCCCGCCTTTCTCGCCGCCGCGCGCAAGCACATCCTCACCCATTGGCGCTACCAGCCGGCGACGGAAGATGGGCATCCGGTACCGAGCTCGACCGTGATCACGCTGCAGTTCCAGCTTAGCTGAGGCACTGGCGAGGCGGCGATCGAAGGCCTATCTCAGCGGCGTGTCCATGTTACCCCGCCCGGTAGGCCCTCGCGCCGCTTTTCGCGATCTGATGGCGTTTCTGCGCCACCGCAGCCGGGAGCAGGTGATCGGGGCGATTCTCGCCGTCGTCGTCACCGCAGTCATCGTTCTCGAGTTCATCCTGCAACCCTACACGCTCCCCCAGTCGCCCGCTCCGGTGATCTATGTGCAGAGCTGGAGCGCCAATCGGACAACAGCGGAGATCGTCGCCGATCAGAAGAAGGACCAGGAGGCAAAGCGGCAGGCACAGCTGGCGCGGCAGCGTGAGTTCCAGAAGCTCGCCAAAGATTTCGGGATAAAGTGAAGCAAGACGCCCGGTTCATGGCTGAGGCCGTGGTTCTGGGCGAAGCCGCGCGCGGAACGACGGCACCGAATCCGAATGTCGGCTGTGTGATCGTCTCGCCGGAAGGCGAGGTCGTGGGGCGCGGTGCAACGGCGGCCGGGGGAAGGCCGCATGCGGAAGCGGTTGCGCTCGAACGGGCGGGGAAAAGGGCAAAGAGCTCGACCGTGTACGTGACGCTGGAGCCTTGCGCGCATCAGAGCGAGCGCGGGCCCGCCTGTTCCAACCTGCTGATCGAGGCAAAACCGGCGCGGGTCGTAATCGCAGTCATCGATCCGGATCCCCGCACCTCCCGACATGGTGTCGGACGACTTCGGGACGCCGGCATTCAGGTGAAGATCGGTACCGGGCGCAAGGCAGCGGCCGAATCGCTTTCCGGTTATCTGACGCGGCTGAGGCTGGGGCGGCCGCGAATCACACTGAAACTGGCGCTTTCGATCGACGGCAAGATCGCGCTCCCATCCGGGGAATCACAGTGGATTACGGGCGAGGATGCACGGCGCCACGTTCATCTGGAACGCTCTCGATCTGACATGATCCTCGTCGGCCGCGGCACGTTCTTGGTGGATCAGCCGAGGCTGGATGTGAGGCTGCCGGGGTTGGAGGAGCGATCGCCGCGACGCGCGCTGCTCAGCCGGGGCCAAGCCGTTGAAGGCTGGGAAATGCTTTCTTCTCCGCAAGATGTCTATGGACTTCATGACGTCAACGACCTTCTCGTGGAGGGCGGGTCCTCGACCGCGACTGCGTTCCTTTCCGCCGATTTGGTCGACCGGATCCTGATTTACCGGGCTCCGATTATCGTTGGCGAAGGCAGGTCGTCGTTCGGCTACGTCGGGCTGGATGCGATCGCCGACGCACATGGGAAATGGCGGATCCTGGGCGAGCGCCGGCTCGGCATCGACCGCCTCGAAGTTTACGAGCGGGTGCGGGAAGGCTAGGCAGCCGCCATGTTTACCGGGATCGTCACCGACGTCGGGACCGTCGTCAAAGCGGAGCAACGGGCGGACCTCCGCCTCGCGATTCGCTGCGGCTATGCCATGAACACGGTCGATCTCGGGGCGTCGATCTGCTGCTCCGGCGTCTGCCTGACGGTCGTGGACAAAGGCGATGACTGGTTCGCAATCGATGTTTCGCTCGAGACACTATCCAGGACGGCTCGAGACCTGTGGATAGAAGGCGCCAGGCTCAATCTCGAACGCTCGCTGCGAGTGGGAGACGAGCTTGGCGGCCACTTCGTCACCGGGCACGTGGATTGCGTTGGCGAGGTGGTCGAGGCGAGCCCGGAGGGCGGCTCTATGCGCATCGGAGTGTCGGTGCCGCGGGCGCTTGGGCCTCAGATTGCTCCAAAAGGATCGATCGCGCTCGACGGCGTATCCCTTACCGTAAACGAAGTGCGCGACGCGGAAGACGGAACGACCCACTTTGACGTCAACATCATCCCGCATACGGCGTCCGCCACCACCTTCCGCGAGCTCACGGCGGGGCGACAGCTCAATGTGGAAGTCGACGTGCTTGCCCGCTATCTCGACCGAATGCTCGCCGCTCGCGCACAATAGGACATTGTTGTTTCCTCTTCTAATCACATTCCAATGTGATATGGGGCGCGGATGAGCGCCACACTCATCGAGCGGCTGACCGCCATCATCGATACTGGAGAAGTGAGTCGCGCCGCTCTTGCACGGGCTGCCGGTTTGCACCCCAATAGCCTCAGAAAGCTCGGCACTTCCGACTGGAATCCGACCGCCGACACTCTGAAGCGACTGGAGAAGCTGCTGCAGCGGGGCACGACCGAGGTGCTGGTCGGGACCGAAACGATCATCGACGAAGCGCGCAATGGGCGGATGTTCATCCTTGTCGACGACGAGGGGCGCGAAAACGAGGGCGATCTTGTCATCCCGGCGCAAATGGCCACTCCCGAAGCGATCAACTTCATGGCTCGCCACGGGCGCGGGCTCATTTGCCTGGCGCTGACCAAGGAGCGCGCCGATCAGCTGGGGCTGGAGCCGATGACCCGCACCAACCGGAGCCGCAACGAGACGGCCTTCACCGTCTCGATTGAGGCAAAGGACGGCATCTCGACGGGGATCAGCGCCGCCGACCGGGCGCGGACGATCGCCGTCGCCATCGATGCGGCGCACGGGCCGGATTCGCTGGTGTCGCCAGGCCACGTTTTTCCGCTGGTCGGGCGCACTGGCGGAGTGCTGGTCAGGGCAGGCCATACCGAGGCCGCGGTCGACGTCGCACGGCTTGCCGGCCTCAACGCCAGCGCCGTCATCTGCGAGATCATGCGCGACGACGGGACGATGGCCCGTCTCGATGACCTCACCGATTTCGCTCGGGCGCATGGGCTCAAGATCGGCACGATCCGTGATCTCATCGCCTATCGGCTCAAGAAGGACCACCTGGTCGAGCGCACGACGTCCAGCCGGTTCCGGGCGAAAGACGGTGCGGAGTGGGAGGCGCAGGTATTTCGCGACAAGTCCACCGGCGAGGAACAGCTCGCGCTGGTCCACGGCACGATCGATCCCGACAAGCCGGTGCTGGTGCGGATGCACAGCATCAACCTGTTCGCCGATGTGCTCGCCGAAGCCGGTCCGCGCTCCGGCCTCCTTCATGGCGCTATGCAAATGATCGAGCGTGAAGGCTCCGGGGTCGTGGTTGCACTCCACGCTGCCGCTCCCGGATCCTTGTCGCGAGCGATCGATATCAGATCAGGAAGGCCGCCCCAGGGTGGCGAAGAGCTCCGGAGCTATGGAATCGGGGCTCAGATCCTCGCCGCGCTTGGCATTCACGAGATGATCCTGCTCACCAACACGCACCTCTCACCCGTTGCCTTGTCGGGCTATGGTCTTGCGATCATTGAAGAACGCCCAATCGAAACGGCAGATTGACGTCATGTCCACGATCCTCATTGCCGAAGCCCGCTTCTATCCGCATTTGAACGACATGTTGCTGGACGGTGCGCGACGTGCCGTTGAGGCGGCTGGCCACAAGCACGAGACCATCACCGTTCCGGGTGCTCTCGAACTTCCCGCCGCCATCAACCTCACGGCAAAGAGCGGCCGCTTCTGCGCCTTCGTCGCCCTCGGCGTCGTCATCCGCGGCGAGACCTATCACTTCGAGATTGTGGCCGAGGAGAGTGCGAGGGCGCTGATGGACCTGACGCTTCAGGGGTTCGCAATCGGCAACGGCATTCTCACCGTGGAGAATGAGGCTCAGGCGATCGAGCGCGCCGATCCTGGCAGGGGTGACAAGGGCGGCCACGCCGCGCGGGCGGCGCTGGCGCTGTTCGATCTTCGCGCGAAATACGGGGCTTAGCCGGCGCGCTCGAGCGCCTGCCGGGTGCTGACGCGCAAATTCTGCAATCGCGAGACGATCGACTGCTCGTCTCCCTGGCCGGCCAACATATCGGCGACCGCACCCATTGTCTGAAGCACGATGTCCAGGTTTTGGAGCTTGTCTCCGTAGCGGAGAAGGGCTTCGGGCTCGCCGAGCAATTCCTCGCAATGGCCCTCGAGCAGTTTCGATGCTGCGCGAAGGTCGAGGTAGAGCTCCAGTGGCGAACTGGCGTCATGGGATTCCGTGCCAAGCGGCAGCGGGATTGCCCCTGCCTTTATCACGCGAACCGCGCTGTCGACCCGCTTCTGCTCCCTGTTCGATGGCGGAGCGAGCCACTCCTTGATTGAAACCGCGCCGTCGAATTTAAGGCCGCATCGTCCCCCGGAGGACCAGGCGACCTCCGCCGGAATCATCAGCGAACCGCGAATGAGGCGAACGGACGAGCGACCGTCCGGCATCGCCGCTCCCTCCACCAGAGCGCCGGTGCTCGACATGTTCCGGATTCTCACTGGAACCGAAAAGGCGGAGCCCTTGAGCACCGCAGCCAGAAACATATTGCTCCGGGCCGCATTCCGGGCATCCGAAGCGGCATCTTGGAGTGGCGGCTGCTGCACCGCTTACGCCCTGAAAGGAGCGCTCGATTCCGCCGCGGAATTCGCGCGGTACCGGGACGCTTCCGGATCCGGTACTAGCCAGCGGTCGCTGCCTACGACGAAGGCCGCGCCCGAATGACCTGCCTCGGACCATTTCACTGTCGCGGAAATCGAGCCAAGCCGCGGCACGACGATCTCAATCGGCTCGCCTGCCTCATATTCGGCTGCCGATTCGATGCAGCAACCTGCCTCGGAAATGTTGCTGATGATGGCTGAAACCTCAGGCCGGCGCCTGCTGCGCACCCGGGCGTCGAGCCAGCGGTTTGAACGGCTTGCGCGCTTAGCCTTGGTGGGATTCGACATGGTCCACTGCCTCTTTCGTCCACCCGGACCAATGAGCGCGGGGCTTTGAAAAGTGGCTAACCACCCATCCATTCTGGATCGGAACACTGAAGCTACGACGCCAAACTCAGTGTGGCCCAGATTGGCAGATGATCAGACGCTCGCCGGGCGACGCCGCTCAGATGGACACCGGCATCCCGGATCCGGAGCGGCGACTGAACGATGATCCGATCGAGTGCCGCCACCGGGTGGCGGGCATGAAAACTCGGGCCGGTCGGCGCTAGCTTGAATCCGGGCGGCAGGTCGCGAAGACATCCGCCGGCGACACGCCATTCATTGGTGTCTCCCATCAGGACCGTCGGCATGAGCTGGGGACGGCGAGCCACCGCTTCGAAGATCGCGCGCATCTGGCGCCGGCGCCACAAACCCGACAGATCCAGGTGCATCCCGATCACTCGCAGCGGCCGATCGTCGGGGAACAGCAGCTCCGCCATCACCGCTCCGCGTGGCTCCAGCATCGGAAGGTCGAGCGCGGCGCAATCGAGGATTCCGATGTGGTGCTTCACGAGGATCGCATTGCCGTGCCAGCCGATGTTGCGCGTGTTGACGTTCAGCAGCTTTTCGGCGTGGCGGCGCGCCTTTTCGAGCGGGCGCTTGTGGCGGACTCCGAACGCGACCGGCTTGTACATGCCATGATTGTCTATCAACTCGTGAGGCACGGCCGATGCCCGGCCGCCGAAGCGCCTGTCCGCCTCCTGCAGAGCGACGATGTCGGCGTCGATCTCGCGCAGGACTTCGAGGATGCGGTGGGGATCGCGGCGGCGGTCGGTCCCGATTGCCTTGCGCATATTGTAGCTGGCCACTGTGAAGGTCGGCCCGGTCATCGCAACGCTCAAGTCTCCACCAGCGCTGCCGGTTCCGGGCGCCTAAGCCCACTCGGAGGTTACGGAGTCGGCTTTTGCGGGGTCGTCGACGACGAGAATCAGCCGATTTGCGTGATCGCTATATTGGGTGATGATATTCACGCCTGCCTTCGCCAGCGCATAAGCGATCGCGCCGAGCTGCCCCGGTATCTCCTGCTTCAGGTGGCGGACGACGACTTCCCGAACCGCGACAACATCTAGCCCGGCGCGCTCGGCTGCGAAGCGCGCGCGCTCACCGTCCCGGACGAGGAAGTGGGCGTGGCCCTGACCTTCGAAGGTGAAGACACCGCCGCCTTCAAGGCTCACTCCGCATTCGCCCATCGCCTCTCCGAAGCGGGCCAGAGCGCCAGGCGTATCTTCGAGCCGCACGTGAATGTCGTACATGCTCCGATTCCTCTGCTCGCTAAACGTCCAGATTGGCAACGTTGAGCGCATTCTCCTGAATGAACTCGCGCCTCGGCTCAACCACATCACCCATAAGCCGGGTGAAGATCTCGTCGGCGACGTCGGCCTGCGCGACTTCGACCCGAAGCAGCGAGCGGTTGGCAGGATCGAGTGTCGTCTCCCACAGCTGCTCGGCATTCATTTCGCCAAGGCCCTTGTAGCGCGAGATCGAAAGGCCCTTGCGGCCGGCGGCGAACACGGCCTCGAGTAGCTCCGACGGGCGAGTGACGGCGACACTCTTCGATCCGGCAGTATCGACCGGCTGCTCGTCCGCCTCGACCCCCTCGATTGGCTCGGGTTTCTGCTCATCCGTAACGGCGCCCTTCTTGAGCGTCTTCAACGCAAGCGGGCGCTGGTAAACGGACGCCTGCTCCGCAGCGAGGCCGTGGAGCTTGCGCGCTTCAGCGGAGACGAGGAACTTCTGCTCGATGATGTGGGCGTCCGTCACGCCCCGCCACAGGCGGCGGAGCAGATAGCCGCCCTCCTCGGCAAGCTCTCCCGACCAGACCGCTTCGGAATCGGTGCGGCCGAGCCATTCGGCGACGCGTTTGACCGCGCTCTCCCGTCCGGACGCGTTGAGATCGGGCGCAAGCGCACCATTGATCGCCAGCGCTTCGAGGAGTGCCGAGTCATATTTGCGAGGCGCGTAGCGCATCAAGGTTCGGATCCGGCGCGCGTGATCGACGAGCGACTTGAGATCGGCGCCCGTGCGCGGGCCTTCCGCCGTTTCCAGCACCAGACCTTCGAGTCCGGCCTCCTCGAGATAATCGTCGAGCGCTGCGTCGTCCTTGAGGTACACCTCGGACCGGCCGCGGCTGACCTTGTAGAGCGGCGGCTGGGCGATGAAGAGGTGCCCGGCCTCGATCAGCTCCGGCATCTGCCGGTAGAAGAAGGTGAGCAGAAGCGTGCGGATGTGCGCGCCGTCGACGTCGGCGTCGGTCATGATCACGATCTTGTGATAGCGCAGCTTCTCGAGGTTGAATTCCTCGCGGCCGATGCCGGCGCCGAGCGCCTGGATCATCGTTCCGATCTCGCGGCTGGACAGCATCCGGTCGAAGCGCGCGCGCTCAACGTTCAGAAGCTTGCCCCGGAGCGGTAAAATCGCCTGATTGTGGCGGTTGCGGCCCTGCTTGGCCGAACCGCCGGCGCTGTCCCCCTCCACCAGGAACAGCTCGGAAAGCGCAGGGTCGCGCTCCTGGCAATCGGCGAGCTTGCCCGGAAGCGATGCGATGTCCATCACGCCCTTGCGGCGGGTGAGGTCGCGTGCCTTGCGGGCCGCTTCGCGCGCCGCGGCGGCGTCGATGATCTTCTGGACGATCGTCCGAGCGTGGGCGGGGTTTTCTTCCAGCCATTCGGCGAGCTTGTCGGCCATCAGGCTTTCGAGCGGCTGCCGGACCTCGGAGGAGACGAGCTTGTCTTTCGTCTGGCTTCCGAACTTGGGATCAGGAAGCTTCACCGAGACGATCGCTGTCAGCCCCTCGCGCATGTCGTCGCCGGTCAGGCTGACCTTCTCCTTCTTCAGCTGGCCGGAGCGCTCCGCATAATTGTTGAGCGTTCGGGTCAACGCCGCCCGGAAGGCGGCAAGATGGGTGCCGCCGTCACGCTGCGGGATGTTGTTCGTGAAGCAGAGGACATTCTCGTAATAGCTGTCGTTCCACTCCATCGCGACTTCGATGCCGATGTCGTCGCGTTGGCCGGTCACAGAGATGGGCTCCGGGATCAGCGGGGTCTTGGCGCGGTCGAGATATTGAACGAAGGCCGCGATGCCGCCCTCGTAATGCATATCGACGCTTTTGGGCTCATCGTGGCGCGCGTCGGTAAGAATCAGACGCACCCCGGAGTTCAGGAAGGCGAGCTCGCGGAAGCGATGCTCCAGCCGTTCGAAATCGAATTCGGTGATCTTGAACGTGTCGGGGCTCGGCAGGAAAGTCACGCGCGTCCCGCGCCTGTCGCTCTTGCCGACCACCTTTAGCGGCGCTTCGGCCTCGCCGTTGCGGAAGCGCATGAAATGTTCCTCGCCATCGCGCCAGATAGTGAGTTCGAGCCATTCGCTCAGCGCATTGACGACGCTGACACCGACGCCGTGAAGCCCACCGGAGACCTTGTAGGCATTATCGTCGCTGGTGTTCTCGAACTTCCCGCCTGCATGGAGCTGGGTCATGATGACCTCGGCCGCCGAGACACCTTCTTCGGCATGGATTCCGGTGGGAATCCCGCGGCCGTTGTCGTCGACGCTGACCGAGCCATCCGGATTGAGTGTGATCAGGATCCGGTCGCAATGGCCGGCAAGGGCTTCGTCGATCGCATTATCGCTGACCTCGAACACCATATGGTGGAGACCCGATCCGTCGTCGGTGTCGCCGATGTACATTCCGGGCCGTTTGCGGACTGCGTCGAGGCCCTTCAGCACCTTGATGGAATCGGCGCCGTAGCTGCTTTGGTTGGGGTCTGTTGCCATAGTCTGGATATAGGGATTCTGGAGTGGAAGTCACGCGTGCGCGCGCGTGCGAAAGAGGGCGCGAAAGTTCACAAAGTTCGCTGGCCTACGCGTGCGCGCACGCGAGGGGCGGCGGAAGTTGCCAAAGTTGGCAGCGGCAAGGCGCGCGCACGCGCGAGGGAGGGACAAGGCAAACCTGAAGCCGGCGCGGAGTGAATCCGCGCCGTCGGTCCTGTCGCCTTCGGCGCAGGCCTCACCGTCCGGGTCCGGCTTGGCGGCGACCCACTTAGGCGCTGTATCTGGAACCTATTGCGCTGCATCCGCCAGGGTAGAGCGCAAACAGGACTGTGTAGGACAGCGAAAACTACACGGGCGTTACAGCGCCGGGCACGACATGAAACCGGCTCGCCGCACCGATGCCATCGAACAACGATGCCTCGGTGGCCGTCATCCACACCTGCCCGCGTCCGGAGAGCCGTTCGAACAGGGCGCTGCGGCGCTTGGGGTCTAGGTGGGCGGCGACTTCGTCGAGGAGGAGGAGCGGAGGGGCGCCCCGGTGTCCAGTGACCAGATCGGCGTGCGCAAGGACGAGGCTCAGGAGGAGCGCCTTTTGCTCGCCAGTCGAGCATTGGGCAGCTTCCATGTCCTTGGTCGCGTGGCGGACGAGAAGGTCCTGACGGTGGGGCCCGCTCAGTGTGCGCCCGGCGGCGGAATCCCGGTCTCGCCCGCTGCGCAACTGAGCCTGCAAGTCCCCGCCCTCCCAGCCGCGGAGCGCAAGTGCCGGGCGGGCAAAAGCATCTTCGGGCGCTGTCGAGAGATGGTGCTGCAGGGCTTCGACAGTTCGAGCGCGGGCCTCGGCGATTGCGGCTCCATGCTCCGCCATTTGCGATTCCAGCGCGTCGAGCCACGCGGGATCGGCGGTGTCTGCTTCGGACAACAGCTTGTTGCGGGCTCGCATCGCCGCTTCGTAACGGCTCGAGTGATGGGCATGGGCGGGCTCAAGGGCCAGCACCAGCCGGTCCAGGAATCTGCGGCGGTCGCCTGCGGTGCCGGCGAACAACCGGTCCATTGCGGGAGTCAGCCACAGGACCGACAGCCATTCGGAAAGAGAGTTCACCGAAGCAGGCGCGCCGTTCACCCGGACCTGGCGCCGCTCCGGAGCGGCGGCGAGGGTGCCGGTGCCGATTTGAACGACTCCGTTCGTGTCGAGCGCAGTCGAGACACCGTTGAGATCACGTCCCTCGGCTTCGCTCGGGACGAACGGTGACAGCGCTGCACTCACCGCAAACCCGCCGTCGCCCCCCTGACGCGCCATGTCCGAAAGAGCGGCCCCACGAAGCCCTCGGCCGGGGCTCAGCAGCGATACGGCCTCGAGCAGGTTGGTCTTGCCAGCGCCATTTTCGCCGAACAGCAGAACGAAGCCGGGACCCGGCTCGATCAACGCCGATGCGTAGGAACGGAAATCGGTGAGGGCGAGGCGGGAAAGGTGCACGATTGCGCTTCTAGCGCGAAATGAAGTCGGCCCAGACTCCTTCGGGCTGCCACACCGCATCGAGGTCGGGGCGCGCTTCCTCCTCCGTCCATCCGAGCCGTTCCCGGCGGTAGCGATAAAGGAAAGCCGCGACACGGTAATTGGCGATGCAGTGAACGTGGACGGCCGCATCGCCGAGAGCGTCCATCTCTTCGGCAAAGCGCTCGTAATCGCTTTCGGTGGGGGCTGCGAAGTCGACCGGTATGGGGACGTAGCGCACCCCTAGGGCGGCAAGCAGCTCAGCTTCCCTCGGAAGCGCGTGCGGACTGTCGGGCATGGCGAGATTGATCACCGTCCCGACGCCGGCTTCAGCGATTTGCTCGAACTGTTCTTCGGTCGGCTGCCCGGAGGTGGTCAGCGTCCGCGACAACCTGCGGAAGTTGTAGATGCCGCTGTCGTCGATGCTCACACGCGCATCGGCATCAGGACGTAGAGCGCGTTCGACTTGTCGTTCTCGCGAAGAAGCGTGGGCGCCGCGGCGTCGGCCAGGTGAACCTCGACCGTGTCGCCGTCGATCTCGCCCAGGATGTCGAGAAGATATTTGGCGTTGAAGCCGATCTCGATCGTGTCGGCACCGTAATCGGCGGGAAGCTCCTCGGTCGCGGTACCACTTTCGGGCGAAGTGACCGAAAGTGTCACCTTGTCGCGGTCGACGCTCATCTTCACCGCGCGCGTCTTTTCGCTGGCGATGGTGGAGACTCGGTCGACGCCGGCGGAGAAGGTCTTGGGATCGAGCTTCAGAAGCTTGTCGTTCGCGGTCGGGATGACGCGGTTGTAGTCCGGGAAGGTGCCGTCGATCAGCTTGCTGGTGAGGACCGCGCTGCCGAGGCCGAAACGAATCTTGGTCGGCGACAGCGAGACTTCCACCGTGCCCTCCACTTCATCGAGCAGCTTGCGGAGCTCGGCCACGCATTTGCGGGGCACGATCACGTCGGGCATTCCGTCGGCGCCGTCGGGTTTGGGAAGGACGACGCGCGCAAGGCGATGGCCGTCGGTCGCCGCGGCTTTCAGCTGGTCGTCTGCGACATGAAGGAAGATGCCCATCAGGTAATAACGGGTTTCTTCGCTGGAGATTGCGAAACGGGTCTTGTCGATGATCTGCCGAAGCGTAGCAGCCGGAAGCTCGAAGCTGGTCGGAAGCTCGCCTTCGGAAATCACCGGGAAATCGTCGCGCGGGAGCGTCGAGAGGTTGAAGCGAGCGCGCCCCGCCGAAAGGTGCATCTTGCCGTCGCCGGCGTTCAGCTCGACCTGGCTGCCCTCCGGCAACTTGCGGACGATATCGAACAGGGTGTGCGCCGGAACGGTGGTCGCGCCGGGCTGCGAGACGGTCGCGGGAACGCTCTCGTCGACCTGCAGATCGAGGTCGGTGGCCATCAGCCGGATCGAATTGTCGTCCCGCGCCTCGATCAGCACGTTGGACAGGATTGGGATCGTATTGCGTCTTTCCACGACCGACTGGACGTGGCCGAGGCTCTTCAAGAGTGTCGCCCGTTCAATGGTCGCCTTCATCGCCGTATCGCCCCATCATCCGCACAGGTTTCAGCTCGTTATAGCGAGCCTTCCCGTGTGCGGAAGTGGGATGATGACAACTCGTCTATTTCCGGCGCGGAGACGCGGTTACTTGCCCGCTTTCTTCCCAACAGCAGGAGCATTCGCCGCCGGCGATTTGGCCGGAAGCAGCACGCCGTCGATATGGTGGACCACGCCGTTGGAGTATTGATCGTCGCCTTGGGTGATGGTGGCTTTGTCGCCCTTGGCGTCGGTGATGACCGTCTTGTCGCCATCCTTGGTTGCCGTGAGAGTCTCGCCGCCGAGAGTGCCGAGCGACGCCTTCCCGTGCCCCTTGTCGATCGCCTTGTCGATATCGGCGACGAGCACGGTGCCCTGAAGCATCATATTGGTAATGATGTTCGTGAGCTGGGCCCGATTTTTGGGATTGGTGTCGAACGTTCCGGCCGGAGCCTTGTCGAACGCGGCGTCATCGGGAACGAAGACGGTGTAGGGACCGGGTCCCTGCAGGGTCTGGTCGAGGCCCGTCGCCTTGGCGATGGCCATGAACTTGCCGTTGGCGTCGAGCCCGGAGCCGATCGTCTTGTTGCCGGCCACCTTCTGGGCCGCTTTGGGCTGCTCCGGAGCGCTGGCGTTCCCGCCTCCACTCTTGTTGCAGGCGGTCGCCGCGAGCGCGAGGCTGGCGACGCCGACGATCAATGCATGCCTGTTCATGCTTTTCTCCCACTTTTGTTTTGAGCGCGAAATGGCCCGGCAACGCTCGCCGGGCCACTCGCGATCCATTATGGCCTCGAATTAACGAGACATGCCTCAGGTCAGGGCCGATGCGACGATTGCCGTCACCAGCTGAGTCGCCGGGTCCACCTGATAGATGTAGCCGTTGTTGTACCGATACCAGGCAGTGGGCGTGTCATAATAGGATGCCCTGTACGCGATCGGCACGTTGTAGATGTCATAGCCGGCTGGCAGCGGCTGACCGATCGTCAAACCCGGCGAGAGCAGCGCGGCCACCGAGGTGATCAGGCTGGTCGACGGATCATATTGGTAGATCGCGCCCGGCGCGTACCAATAGCCCATGTCGGCAGACGCCGGATACAGGCTGCGATACTGATACGGCACGTTGTAGTAATCGTAGGCCGTCGGGAGCATCTGCCCGACGCCGTAGCCGCCGGCATAGGTCGGAATGACGTTTTCGACGAAGCCGGTGGCGCAATCCACCTGATACACGACGCCATAGGCGTAGCGGTTGCACAGGTTCCCGTAACCGTAAGACGCCGGATAGAAGGAATCGTAGCCGTAATAATCCGGCACGTAGCTGCTCATATAGGCCGATGGCAGGTACGAACCCGGCATATAGCCGCCCGCGAGCAGCGGGATCAGCGCGTCGATGAGGCTGGTGTTCCGATCGATCTGGTACACATAGCCCGGCGAATATTGGTAATAATATTGCGGGGTCTGCGGATACAGGTAAGCGATCGGCTGCGGCAGAGCGCCAAGCGGCACGATTCCGCCGACGCTGGAAACCGGAACGCCAACAAGGTCGCTTGCCACGAACGGATCGAGAATCTGCGTTTGCGGCGCATAGGCAAGGGTGGTGAACCGGTTGGGTCCGAGGTTCTGGATCGCGGCGATGCGCTGTTGCACCGGAAGCATACCGACGCCCGCCAGCTGCTGCTGCACGGCTAGCCTATTCTGAATCGCCATTTCGTGATTGGCGAGACCCGGAGGCATGCAGCCCTTGCTGGCCAGACCCGGAGGACAACCGCCCACGCCGTAGCCGACGCCGTTGTTCACTCCGGCCATCCGTTCACCCTGGATCTGCTGGCGAGCAGCCATCCGGTTCTGCACCTGCAGTTGGCGGTTCGCCTGCATCTGTTGACGCTGGGCCATCCGCGCCTGAGCCTGCTGGGCGTGCATCTGCCGCTGCGCCTGCGCCTGTTGCACATGCATCTGTCGCTGCGCTTGAGCCTGTTGCGCATGCATCTGGCGTTGCGCCTGAGCCTGTTGTGTCCTCATGTGGCGCTGAGCCTGGGCTTGCTGCACTCGCTGCGTGCGCACCTGCTGGCGTTCGTGCATTTGCGCCTGAGCGTGCATTGCCGGACCATGCTCCGCGTGGCCGCCGCCGCCGCGCGCGGCAAACATCCGCGGCTGGGATGCGTGGAAGTTGGCGCGCGCGCCGCCTCCCGCAGCGAATCGCGGTCCCGCCGCCGGTGGGGCGACAGCGGCATGGCCGCCGCCTCCTCCTCCGCCGCGCTGCTTGACCGGGCCAGCGGCGAAATGCGGATTACCCCCGCCGCCACCGCCATGAGGACCGCCGCCGCCGTGGCCGCCGCCGGGACCTGCGTAGGCAGCTGTGGCAACTGCCAGAGTCGCAGCGCCTGCCAGAAGAATGAGCCGTTTCATGGCGAAACTCCTTTTCGTTCACCGGCAAAACGGTTTGCCAATCGGCCCGTTCCACCGTTCATGTGCATGAAAGGAGAGTATAGCGGTCGGCAATTAGCCTGAGATTTCAGAGGTTTGCAGCTGACGTTAAGACGCCAGATCCCGCTTCAGGCGAGCAGCCGCCAAGAGGTAGAAGACGCTCGCGACCAGATAGAAGCCGAGGCCATAGAGGATCGAATATTGCAGCGAATTGGCTCCGTGCGCAGCTCTCATCGCGTCCGAGAACCAGCCGAAGAAGAAGGTTCCGAATGCGATTCCGACCAGATTGTTGATGAACAGGAAGCTCGCCGAAGCCGTGGCCCGCATTGCCGGGACGACGATATGCTGCACCGCCGTGACCACCGGCCCCAACCAGGCGAGTGCGAGCACTTGCGCGACTGTGAAGAGGACCCACACGACAACTAATGATGGCGCGAACAGGCCGGCGGCATAGAGCGGGATCGCAATTAGCAGGCACAGCGCCGGGATGAGCGCGTAAGCGCCGGGACGAGAAGGCCCGAGCCGGTCGCCCAGCGAGCCGCCCAGCCAAATTCCGGCTATTCCGCCGACGAGGAAAATCGATCCGAAGAATGTGCCGGCCTGCGAAACCGGCATCCCGAAGGTGCGGTTGAAGAAGCTGGGAAGCCAGAACAGCAGGCCGTAGCCGGTAATCGATCCCGACGCCGCACCGAGTGAGAGCAGCCAGAAGCTGGGGTTGCGGCCAAGGATCGCAGCTGTCTGCCAGGCGGAGACGGATGTGGCCGCCTGACGATCGAGGCGGCCGCGCTCCGGTTCCGGCACCAGCAGCTTGATCAGAAGTGCGACCAGCAACCCCGGAAGCCCGACGATTACGAATGCCGCTCGCCAGGAAAACTGCCCCGCGAGCCAGCCGCCGAAGAAGAGGCCGAGCCCCGAACCGATCGGAATCCCGAGCGAATAGAGCGCAAGGGCCAGCGAGCGGCGTTCACGGGGATAATAATCGGTGATGAGCGAGTAGGAAGGCGCGATCGCGCCGGCCTCGCCAATGGCGACCCCCGCCCGAGCGATCACCAGCTGCGTGAAGCTGCCAACCAGCCCGCAGCCTGCGGAGAACAGGCTCCACACTGCCACCGAAATCGCGATGATGTTCGCACGGCTTCGGCGATCGGCGAGCCACGCGACCGGAATCGCTATCACGGCGTAAAAAAGCCCGAATGCGACCCCGAGCTCGCTCAGGACTGTATCGCTGAGACGAAATTCGGTGCGGATCGGCACCGCCAGGATCCCGGCGACGTTGCGGTCCAGGAAATTGAAGATGTAGGCGAGGAGCAGCAGGGCGAGGACGCGGCTGCGGAGGTTCCTGGGCTCGCGTTCAGTCTGCTTCATCAGGCGGACAACTGTGAGGCGAACGATGCGAAACGGTCAATATCGGTTTCGTCGTGATACAGCCCGAGGCCGATCCGGAGGACATCGCCGCGCACATCGGTGATACAGCTTCTTGCGCGAAGCTCCTCGCACCAGCGCTGCGCGTTCGGGCTTCGGAACGCGAGGAACCGCGCGTGTGGCGCACCGTCGCGCGGGTTCAGAAGCTCGGCCTCCGCGAGTGGTGTGCCCGCAATTCGATCGAGCACACGCCTTTGCAGCCTCTCCACGTGGGCAGAAATCCTGTCGGTGGTGAGGCCATTCTCGCGAAGCATCCGCTGGACGGCATTGAAGCGGTAAAGGCCGGAAGCGTCGAACGTCGCACCCATGAACCGGCTCGCATCCGCCGCGTAACCGACCGCGCCTCGCGGGAGTGTCAGGTCTTCGAACTCGGCGTACCAGCCGGTGATTGGCGGCCGCGTTCCGAACCCTGGAGGCACATGGAGAAAGCCGCAGCCCTCTCCGGCCATGGCGTACTTGTACCCGCCTGCGAGATAGAAGGCGGATTTCGCAGGGGCGCCTCCGAAGGGCTGAGGCAGGGCCATGAAGGCGTGATAGCCGTCGATGACTACCCACGGCCCTTCCGGAGTGGCGAGCTTTGACAGCTCCTCGACGGCATCGAACGTGCGTCCGCTGCCGAACAGCACCTGGCTGACGAAGATGAAGTCGTGATTGTCGGCGTGCGCCCTTTCAAGAAACCGGTGCGAGAAAGTGTCGAACGGCTCCGTCGGCACACGCTCCAGTGCGATGTCCCCCGTTTCGGCCCAGCGGGCGAATTGCCGCCGCGCGCTGTGAAACTCGCCGTCGCTTGTGAGCACCCGAAGTGGATGAGGGCCGGGCCGCGGTGCTGCCGCCGTGAGGCGGATCAGGAGCTCGTGCGTATTCGGCGCGAAGACGATCGCTTGCGGCATTGCGGTGCCAAGCTCTGCCGCGACATGCCGCTGCGCCTCCGGCCACACGTCGCCCATGATCCTGTCCCACTTGCGGTCGGCGAGGAGAGCGGCGTCCTTCCAGCAATCGACCTGCCCCTCGAAGCTGACGTCCGGCCACAAATGATGGCTGTGAGCGGCCATGTGCAGCCGCTGGGGGTCGGCCCCGAGGCTCTTGGAAAACAGATGTTTGTAACTCAAAGCTCGGTCCTGAGCGCCCAAAGCTCCGGGAAAACGCGCTTCTCCAACGTGGAGCGCAGGTAAGGCGCACCAGCCGAACCGCCGGTGCCCGGGCGATCGCCGATGATCCGTTCGACCGTCAGCACATGCTTGTGCCGCCAGGCCGCGAGCGCATCGTCGATATCGACCAGCTTCTCCGCCAGCTGATAGAGCTGGAACCAGCGGTCGGCATCGCGATAAACTTCGAGCCAGGCGGCAGTCAGCGCCTGTTCGCTTCGGTCGCCCAGGTTGAAGCCGGCGCGTTCGAGTGCGCTCGTCGCCGCCTCCCGAAGGCTTGGCTGCTCGAGTGCTTCCAGGAGCCGCGCGTGTTCATCGCCATCGGAAGCATAATGCTTGAGGTAGCGCTCGTCCTTCAGCCCCAACCGGTACTCCAGCTCGCGAAACTGCGCCGACTGAAAGCCGGAGGACGTGCCGAGAACGTGGCGGAACGCGAGATAATCGACCGGCGTGAGCGTGGAGAGCACATCCCACGAGAGGGTCATCACCGACTGGATCCGGCTGACTCGCGCAAGCGCCTTGTAGGCCGGGGCGAACTGATCCTGCTCGACCAGATCGATCGCGAGCCGAAGCTCGTGCAGCATCTCCTTCAGCCACAATTCCTTGGTCTGGTGAATGACGATGAACAGCAGCTCGTCATGGAGATCGGAGAGCGGCCTTTGTGCGGACAACAGCTGGTCGAGCCGAAGATAGTCGGCATAGGTCATGCCTTCGGGCGTCGCCGTCATCGCTGGAGCTTACGGCAAAGGAACGGCTTGAAAAAGGCCGGGGCTATTGCCCCTGACCGCCGCCGCCTTGATCGCCGCCTTGCCCGCCGGTCCCGCTGCCGATCGTGCTTATTCCGCCGAAGACGTCCTCGAAGAAGGTGCGCTTCTTGCCGCCGGTCGCGGTCTGCTGGCCGGCCGGCTTGATGTTGTCGACCAGTTCCTTGCCGGTCGTATCGACGGCTGCCACGTTCCCCGCCTGGTCAAACTTCACGTGAAGCACGGTCTGCTTTTCGACGCGCGGATTGCGGAAGGCGATGTCGAGCGTATCGCGCGAAACATAATACCAGTCGTCCGGGGTGAACTGGCTGGCCAGGGTCGGCGTGCCGAGAAGCTTTTGCACCGAGGCCTTATTGTCCACTCCGGGCTGGATTGAGGAGATCAGCTGCGGGCTCAGCACCTCGCCGCGGTGACTATGGATTCCGGCGCAGCCGCCCAGCAGGGCAGCACCGCTCATCGCAATTGCGATTTTCGTAATCGCAGTCTTCATCCGCAACCTTCTCCCGGGAAATGCCTCTTGCGTCACAAGAGCAGGGGTCAATATGCGCTGCAGAGGCAAGCGCGCAACCCCGCCCGCGCATTGGAGATGCCTATGCTGCGATTCCTGTTCGGCGGATTAACGGATCGCCAAAAGCCGGCCAAGCGTCTGTTCGACCGCGTCGTTGCGGAGGCGCGGCAGCCGCACTGGTATCTGGAAGGGGAGGTGCCGGACACGCTGGGGGGCCGCTTCGCAATGCTGGCGACCCTGTGCGCTCTGGCAATCGTGCGGATCGAAGCGGAGGAGGACTCCGCCCGCCGTTCCGCGGCCTTTACCGAGCGGTTCGTGGAGGCGATGGATGCCGAGCACCGCCAGATGGGGATGAACGATCCCGCGCTCGGAAAGCGGGTGCGAAAGCTTGTGAGTGCGCTGGCTCGCCGGGCGGCCGAGTGGCGCCAGGCGATTGCAGGCGAGGTGGAGTGGAAGGATGCCGCCGTCTCGAGCGTATACCGGAACGAAGAGTCGTCCGCCGAGGCAGTGTCGTACACAGCCGGGGAATTGAAGGAGATCTGGCATCGGCTGGAGCGGGCGACCGATGAAGAGCTGGTCGAGGGACAATTCTGATGGCCGATGATTTCGGAGACCGAATCGCGATCGACAGCATTCGTGACGGCCATCGCATCGACCTGTCGGCGGACCAGGCGGAGCGGAAGGCCATCGCCGATCGCCTCGGGCTCCTCTCGCTCGAATGCCTCAAGGCCCATGTTACGCTGGAGCGGGAGGGAAGCCGGGTTCGGGCCAGCGGCCGAATCGGCGCCTCGCTGGAGCAAAGCTGCATCGCGACTGGCGATCCGGTTGCCGAGCATATCGATGAGCCGTTCGAGCTCGTCTTCATCCCGGAGCCGGCGCAATCGGCACCGGAGCAGGAGATCGAGCTGGGCGAAGCGGACTGCGATGTCGCGTTCTACGAGGGCGGTGCGATCGATCTGGGAACAGCGATCGCCGACACGCTCGCGCTTGCAATGAATCCCTATCCGCGAAGCGCGGGGGCCGATGCCGCTCTCAAGGAAGCGGGCGTGCTCAGCGAATCGGAAGCCGGACCGTTCGCAGCCTTGGCAAAGCTGAAGCGGGGTGAATGAGAACCCTAAAAGGGAACGTCGTCGTCGAGATCACTGTCGAATGCCGGCTGCGGCTTCGACTGTGGGCGTGAGCCGCCTCCGCTTCCGCCTGAGAAGCCGCTGCCGCCAAAATCCTGGTCGGCATAATCGCCGCGGCCACCGCCTCCGCCTCCATCGCGGCTGTCGAGAAGGACCAGCTCGCCGCGGAATTTCTGAAGGACGATTTCGGTCGAATAGCGGTCGTTGCCGTTATTGTCCGTCCACTTCCGGGTCTGCAGCTGGCCTTCGAGGTAGACCTTGGACCCCTTGCGCAAATAGCTCTTCGCCACGCGGCCCAGGTTCTCGTTGAAAATGACGACCTGGTGCCACTCGGTCCGCTCCTGACGGTTGCCGTCCCGATCCTTCCAGCTTTCCGATGTCGCGACTCGCAGGTTCACCACCTCGCCGCCGTTGTTGAGCGAGCGCGCCTCCGGATCCGCCCCGAGATTCCCGACCAGGATCACCTTGTTCACGCCCGCCATGTCCGACTCCTTTGTGTCGGGACAGCTATAAGCCGAGCGCCGTCGCCGTCCAGTAGGTCAGGCCGGCGGCGAGATAGGCCAGAGCGAAAAGATAGCTCACCATGAACAACGGCCACTTCCATCCATTCGTCTCCCGGCGAGTGACGGCGATGGTCGAGATGCACTGCGGGGCGAAAACGAACCAGGCCAGGAAAGCGAGGGCGGTGGGGAGGGGCCATGCATTCCGCAGCCGTTCGGAGAGGGTTTTCGCTTGCGTTGCGTCGTCGGGCGAATCGATGGAATAGACGGTGCCGATCGCGCTGACGGCGACTTCGCGCGCCGCCATCGCTGGCAGAAGGGCCATCGCAATGTCGTGATTGAAGCCGATCGGGCGCACGACGACCTCGATTCCGCTGGCGATCTTGCCGGCGATCGAAACGTCGCTCTGCTTCTGGCCCGGGGCGGCCTGCGGAATGCTCGCGAGCGCCCAGAGGATCACGGTCGTTCCAAGGATGATGGTGCCGGCCCGCTTGAGGAAGATTTGTGCGCGGGTGAGCAACCCGATCACAATGTCTTTCGCGGCGGGAAGCTGATATTTGGGCAATTCCATCATGAACGCGCCGCCGCCGCCGCGGACGACCGTGCGCCGCAGGATCACAGCGGCAAGCATCGCTCCGCACACTCCGGCGATGTAGAGACCGAACATCACCAGCCCCTGAAGCCCGATTCCGTAGCCGACACTCCGCGCCGGGATGAAGGCGGCGATGATTAGCGTGTAGACCGGGAGCCGGGCCGAGCAGGTCATCAGAGGCGCGATCAGGATCGTCGTCAGCCGGTCCTTGGGATCGTCGATCGTTCGTGTCGACATGATTCCCGGCACCGCGCAGGCGAAGCTGGAGAGCAGCGGGATGAACGACCGGCCGGAAAGGCCCGCCCAATGCATCAGCTTGTCCATCAGGAAGGCGGCCCGGACCATGTAGCCCGTGCCTTCCAGAAGCAGGATGAAGAAGAAGAGGATGAGGATCTGCGGGAGGAACACGACGACCGCACCGACTCCGCCGATCACGCCGTCGACAATGAGCGAGCGGAGCAGGCCAGGCGGCAGGATGCTGGTCGTGAGGCTGGCGAGAGCGTCGAAGCCGTCCTGAATCCATCCGGCCGGAAGCTGGCTCCAGGCGAAGACCGCCTGAAACATCACGAACAGGATGATAGCGAGGATCAGCAGTCCGGCGACAGGGTGGAGAAGGATCGAATCGAGGCGATGGGTCCAGCGGCGGACGGGGCTTTCCCGAAGCACCGCCGCGGTTGCCAGTTCGCGCGCGCGACGCTGCAAATGCAGCAGGTCGCTGGGCGCGCCGTGGTGGGCGGGGCAGCGCGGCGCCGACAACATGTCATCGAGCGCGGTCTGAAGCTCGGCGATTCCGCGGCGTCGAACGGCGACCGTCTCGACGACCGGAACCCCGAGTTCCCGCTCGAGCCTGCGCGCATCGAGTTCCAAGCCGTCGCGCTTCGCGAGATCGACCATGTTGAGAGCGACGATCGTCGGCAGGCCCAGCTCGATCAGCTGAAGAGCGAAGCGAAGGTGATTGTCGAGATTGGATGCGTCGAGGACGATGACCAAGGCATCCGGTTGCCGCTCGCCTTTCTGGCGGCCGAACAGAACATCGCGAGTGACGGCTTCGTCGGGGCTGGCGGGATCGAGGCTGTAGGCTCCGGGGAGGTCGACCATCTCGACCGGGCGGCCGTCGGCCAGCATCAGGCGGCCCGATTTCCGCTCGACCGTGACCCCCGGATAATTGCCGACCTTCTGGCGAGCGCCGGTGAGAGCGTTGAAGAGTGCGCTCTTGCCGGCGTTGGGATTGCCGGCGACTGCGACCAGCGGGATCGGGTTCATCGGCCGCTAGGCGGGAGTGACGCGCACGGCGCGGGCATGCGCACGCCGGATCGCGACCGTCATCCGCCCGACGCGGATCGCCAGCGGATCCCGCCCGAACGGCCCCAGATGGAGCGGTTCGACCGCGACACCTTCGTCGAAACCGAAATGCCGAAGCCGGCACGCTTCCGAATGTTCGAGCGCATCCCAGTCGATCGAGTCGACATGGGCCCGCGTGCCGACCTTGAGCTGGTCGAGCGAGAGCGATTCGGGTTTGAATGGCGCGTTCATCTTGCGATTGATTATCATTAACGGTTGCAAATTGGAATAGTGCCGCCGCTGCATCAAGTGCAATCCGGGAATTCCCCTATCTCGGGGGGTAGCGGAGCCGGCCGAGAAAACGGCTGACGCTGAAATGCTCTTGGGTCCGCCAGCCAGCCTTCCAGCGCTCGAACTGCATCACATTTTCGATTCGGCGGTCGAGGAACGCTGCTGTTTCGCTCCAGCCCTCGCTCTCGTCATCGAGCCAGACGAGGAGGGTCGAGGCATAGACCGCCCCGAGCGTGATTCTCTTCGTATAGTGATTGTAATCGGTGCTGGTGTCGCCGGCGAGCCGCCACATCAGGTCGGCGGTGCGCCAGCCGATCCGCATTGCCAGCGGCAGGTTCTGCGGCAGCGCCAGGATTGCCAGCGCACGGCGAACGGCCTCGCGAGCCGGGGCCATGATTTCGAGGCGCGTCCAGATCAGCGAGCGGATCTTCTCACGAATCTTCATGCCTTGCAGCTTTTCGGGCGGAAGCCGTCCCGCCATCGCGCGGTCGACCGCCTCGATATAGGCATCGATCATGCCCGCCTGCGTCTTCGGGAATGCCAACCGCGCCTGCGCCGAGTCGACCCCGTGGCGGCCCGCAGCGGACTCGATCGCCGCTTTCGTCCACCCATCAAACACCGCATTCTCGCCGACCGCGAGCGCCAGCCGTTCCCGGATCTTCTGCAGGGGACTCGCTTGGGTCATGCCGGGTCAACTGGGCTCGGCGGCTGCGCGTGGCAAGACCCTGGAGGGAAGCCGGACGAGAACCAGCGCCGCTCCGATCGCGACGGCGCCGATCCAGTCAGTGGCGGACAGCGACTCGTGATAGGCCAGCCAGCCGATCAGCGCCGAAATCGCCGGTTGGCTCAACAGCGCCAGCCCAACCACCAGCGGCGGGAAAACGCCAAGCGCATAAACCAGAAGCCCTTGCCCCAAGACCTGACTGGAGATCGCGAGAACCACAAGCGGCGTCCAATTTCCCGGCCAGATGCGTTCGCCTGCGAGAAGGCTGATGAGGAGGAGGACCGGAACGGCAAAAGCGCTGACGAGGATTAACGTCGGGAGCGGCTTAAGCTCGGTTCGCGCCCGTTCGACGAAGATCAGATAGCCGCCGTACAGCAAGCCCGCTCCAAAGGTCAGCAGATCGCCACGCCCATTGCGCGGGCTCAGCTCAAAGCTGCCGCCCATGAGCAGAAGTGCGCCGCCGACGGCGAGAAGCAGCGCAATTCCCTGAAGCGGGGTGGGCAGCCGGCGCGCGAGCCACAAGCCCCAGCCGACCAGCACGAAACTGCCGACGTTGCCGAACAGTGTCGCGTTCGCCAGCTTCGTCAACCGGATGCCGGCGTTCCAGCCTCCCAGATCGAGAGCGTAAAATAGTGCGCCGGCCGCGGCCGTGAAAAGCAGTGTGGGCCTGGGCCACGAGAGCGGCTGACCCGAGACTCGCCCGACAAGCAAAAGGAACGGGATCGCGATCAGTACGCGCCAGAATCCGGCTGCGACGGGGCCGACATCGGCTAGCCGCACCAGCCACGGTCCGAACGCCAAAGCGACGTTGCCCAGGATTAACGCCGGGAAAGCGAGAGGGTGTGGGCGGGGACGAGTCACGACCGCCGCTTAGCCGCGGCTCGCTCCGCGAATAACCCTCAACCGCCGGAAATTTTGCGCTGGCGGCGGCGCTGGACCGACGAACCGATCCCCATCGCCTCGCGATATTTGACCACCGTCCGTCGGGCGACGTCGAAGCCGCGCTGCTTCAGGAGGGCGGCTATCGCATCGTCGCTCAGGATTTCCTGCTCGGCAGCGACGATCTCCTTGATCCCGGTCTTTACAGCCTGGGCCGCGGCGCCGTCGCCATCGTCCGATGCCACCCCCGAGCCGAAGAAATATTTCAGCTCGAAGAGGCCGCGGTCGCACAGCAGATATTTGTTGGACGTGACTCGGCTGACGGTGGATTCGTGCATTTCGATAGCTTCGGCGACCTGCTTCAACGTCAGCGGCTTCAGCGCGGACGGGCCATTGTCGAAGAACGGCCGCTGAATCTTCACGATCTCGGAGACGACCTTCACGATTGTCCGCGCCCGCTGGTCCAATGCTCGCACCAGCCAGCTCGCGCTGGCAAGGCATTCGCTGAGCCAGGCTTTCGACGCCTTGTCCTGCGGCCCCGCCTTGAGCTCCTGATAATAGCGGCGGTTGACGAGGAGGCGCGGGAGCGCGGCCGTGTTCAGCTCGACCGAATAGCCAGTGCGCGTCTTGCGGACGAACACGTCGGGTGTAACCTCTTCGCTTGCGCTCCGGCTGAAGCGGCAGCCGGGTTTCGGGTCGTAGGCCCGAAGCTCGCGCACCATGTCGGCGAGGTCCTCTTCGTCGACTCCGCAGATCCGCTTCAGGTCGTTCATCCGGCCGCGTGCGAGAAGGTCGAGATTGTCGATCAGCCGGGCCATCGCCGGATCGTACCGGTCGGCGGCCTTCGCCTGCAGCGCCAGGCATTCCGCGAGATCGCGAGCGCCGACACCCGGCGGATCGAGATCCTGGACGAGGGTGAGCGCTCTCTGCACGAGCACTAACGGTTCGCCGGTCCGTTCCGCGATTTCGGCGAGCGGCACCGTCAGATAGCCGGTCTCATCCAGCGCCTCGGCGATCAGCCGTGCCAGACTGCCTTCGGCGCCGGAAACCCCGTGGAGCTGGTCCAGCAGATACTCGGACAGCGAGCCTGCGGAATATTCCAGCCGGTCGAAGTCGAAGGCTTCGTCGCCCCCGCCGCCGGACCCAAGAACATCGGCAAAGCTGTCGGTCTCGAGCGCTTCAGCCGTCCAATCCATGTCGAGTGGGCGGTCGTCCTCCGCTCGGGCCAGAATCAGGTCATCGGCGCCGGGGTCATCGGGAGCTTCGTCGAAGTCCTCGCCGCCGCCGGGCTCCTCGCCGCCGCGGTCTCCCTCATCCTCGCCGGATTGGGCTTCCAGCAGGGGGTTCTTCGCCATTTCTTCGGCGATCGCCGCTTCCAGTTCGACGTTGCTCAGCGCCAGCAAGCGGATCGCCTGCGTCAGCTGGGGAGTCATCACCAGCTGCTGCGATTGGCGAAGCTGGATTTGCGGGCCGAGACCCAAGCGCGAAACTCCTGACCTTACAGCGCGAAGGTCTCGCCGAGATAGAGCCGGCGCACCTCGCTATCGGCCACCAGCGCTTCGGGTGTCCCCTGGAACAGCACCTGACCATCGTAGATGATGCAGGCGCGGTCAACGATGTCCAGCGTTTCGCGGACGTTATGATCGGTGATGAGCACCCCGATGCCGCGCTGCTTCAACTCACGCACCAGTTCGCGGATGTCGGAAATCGAAATGGGATCGATACCGGCGAATGGCTCGTCGAGGAGCATGATGGTTGGGTCCGCGGCGAGCGCCCGGGCGATTTCGCAGCGCCGGCGTTCGCCGCCCGAAAGCGCCATTGCCGAGGAATCGCGAAGGGCGGTCAGTCCAAACTCATGGAGAAGCTTTTCAAGGCGCCGCTGCCTCTCCTGTTTGTCCGGCTCGCTGACCTCCAGCACGGAAAGGATATTCTGTTCGACGCTGAGCCCGCGGAAGATCGAGGTTTCCTGCGGCAGATAGCCGAGCCCGAGGATTGCCCGCCGGTACATCGGCAGGTTCGTGATATCCTGCCCGTCGAGGAAAATGCGCCCGGCGTCGGGCTTCACCAGCCCCATGACGGAATAGAAGCAGGTAGTCTTGCCGGCGCCGTTAGGTCCGAGAAGCCCCACAACTTCGCCGCGGTGCACCGCAAGCGAGACGTCGTGAAGAACCGCGCGCCGATCGTAGGATTTGGCGATCGACCGGACTTCCAGGCCGAGGTTTGCCTTCGCGTCGTCGCGAGCCGGATGGACCAGGAGGGTGGCTTCGTTCACTTTGATTGCTGGCCTTGGCCGTGCTGCGGGACCGTGAAGTGACCGGTGACCCGCCCGCCGCTCTGCGCGACCCCTGGCGGTCCACCGTCAACCACGGCCCGGCCGGAATTCAGGTCGATAACCAGCCTCGAGCCCATGATGTTCGAATCGCCGCGGACGAGCTGAACGTTACCGACGAGAGTGATCAGCTTACGATTCAGGTCGTAGACTCCGAAATCGCCCTTTGCGGTTTCCGACGGGCTGTGGACCGTCACTCCGCCGGTGGCATCCAGCCGATCGATCTGGATCCCGGTGCCCTTTGACGTTGCGGCCGGTGGCGCGGCGCCCGCCTGAGCAGCCGCAGGCTTGTTGGAATAGGCCACCGTGAGGCGCTGCGTGTCCAACGTCAGGTCCGCCTGAACCGCGTGAACGTTGCCGACAAAAACCGCTCGATCCGCACGGTCCTGAACCTCGAGACTGTTGGAGCTGATGTCGACCGGGGCGTTGGTGTTGTGGCCCTTCAGCGCCGACACTCCGGGCGCCGTCGTCTGCGTCTGGGCAAATGCCGCAACCGCGGCAGTCGCGGCGACAGCAAGGGCGATGGTGCGAAACATCGACATCATCTGACGGCCCCTTGCTCGATTTTCAAGCGAACGCCGCCATTGAGGTTCACAGTGTGGCTGTCGAGATCGGCCTGCAGCTGCCCGGCGGTGAATTGCCCCAGCCGCATCTGCCCCTGGACCCCGTCGCTTCCCGTGATCTGCTTTTGCTTCAGGTCCAGGGTGACGTTGCTCGTTGCAAGATCGTATCCGTCGGGGCCGGTTGCGTGCACCGGCCCGATCACCGCCGCCTGCTGCGTGTTGAGGTTGTACCGGGCACGGTTTGCGACCACGGTCCCCGGGCCGTCGTTAAGCGCCAATCGCGCCATCATCCCCGAAATATCGACGATCGGCACGTTCGAATTCCGCTGGATCGCCGATTGGGCAAGAATTGCAAACGGGCGGCCCTGGTTGTCTTCCCCGGTATAGCGCGCGGTATCGACCCGCATCGCCTCGGGCGCGCTTGCCACCTTGGTCTTGTCCAGGATGAAGCTGACGTCGCCGTTCTTCTCCAGCGGAGCGAGGGCGAGGATCGCGATCAGAACGCCGACTGCGGATGGCAGAGCGATCTTGGCGATTCGGATTATCCGATCGTGACTGCTCCCCGGCACCGCCCAGCTCTGTTTGGTCGTGCGCTCCTTGTTGGCGGCTTCGGACATGGTCTGTGTCTTGCAGCCTTCCTCAGCCGTCGTGCGCGAAGATGTCTTGATCGGGCCATCCGGCGATGTCGAGCAGGGCGCGGTATGGAAGAAAATCGAAACACGCTTGTGCAAGCTCCGTCCGGTTCTCACGCGCCAGCCGCTCGTCCAGCTTTTCCTTCAGCGCGTGAAGATAGCGGACGTCGCTCGCTGCATAGTCGCGCTGCGCATCGCTGATCTGCGGCGCCCCCCAGTCGCTGGTCTGCTGCTGCTTCGAAAGGTCGTGCCCAAGCAATTCCTTGACCAGGTCCTTGAGTCCATGGCGGTCAGTGTAGGTGCGAACCAGGCGCGAGGCGGTGCGCGTGCAGTAGAGCGGCGCCGCAACGATGCCGAGATACTTGCTCATGATCCCGACGTCGAAGCGGGCGAAGTGATACAGCTTCAGCCGGTTCGGATCGGACAGCAGAGCCTTGAGCCGGGGCGCGGAATAGTCGCTGTCCGGACCGAATCGCACCAGATGCTCGTCCCCCTTGCCGTCCGACAGCTGGACAAGGCACAGCCGATCACGTCCGGGTACAAGCCCCATCGCCTCGGTATCGACTGCAATCGGACCGTCGGCGAAGCGGACGTCCTCGCCCAGATCTTCTTCGTGGAAGTGAATGCTCATTCGGCTCCTCATCACGGGCCCACGCGACGCGTTTCCCGTGCTCACTGCAATATGGGATCGCCCATAGCAGCGTCGATACGATCGAATCACTAGAGCATGGCTTTTTTTTCATGTAAGGCTGTAAGTGGTGTGTGAGAAAAACACACCCAAGACCGGTTGCGCCGTGCTCCCCAGCGCGTTGGTTCTGATGATTTTGGGGCACAAGGAATGTTTGAACGGCATGGGTTTCGACAGAGGGCGTAAAGGCGACCGCGGCGGTCGCGGCCGAGACAAGCGCGACGGCTTTTTCAGCGAAGACAGTTTCCAGGACCGCGGCGGCTTCCAGGAGCGCGGAGGCTTCGGCCAGCCGCGCGGCTTTGGCGATCGCGGCGGATTCGGCGGCGGCGACCGCGGCGGCGGCGGCGGAGGTGGTTTCCGCGGTGGCGGCGGCGGAGGTGGCGGAATGCCCCCGCAGGTGGTCGGAGAGGCCAAGGGAATCGTCAAATTCTTCAACCCGCAAAAGGGCTTCGGCTTCATCGTCCGCGACGATGGCGGCGAGGATGTGTTCGTCCACATTTCGGCAGTCGAGCAGGCCGGCCTCAGCGATCTCGCGGAAGGTCAGCCGCTCGGATTCACCTTGGTCGATCGCGGCGGCCGCATATCCGCCACGAACATCCAGATCGAGGGCGAGCCGATCGCGGTCGAGCGGCAGGAAAAGGCTCCGCAGCGCCAGCTGACCGGCGAAAAGGCGCAGGGCACCGTCAAGTTCTTCAATTCGATGAAGGGCTTCGGCTTCATCCAGCGCGATGACGGACAGCCCGACGCATTCGTTCATATCTCCGCGGTCGAGCGCGCGGGTCTCCCGACGCTCAACGAAGGCGATCGCCTGGCGTTCGAACTCGAAGTCGATCGTCGCGGCAAGCATGCAGCGGTGAACCTACAGCCCATCGGCTAGACCCACCCACCGCGCCGATGGGGGAGAAGCGCCCGTCCGGACCAGCTCCGGGCGGGCGCTTTGTTGTCAGCTGCTCATCAAGTCACCATCGACTTGAGAGTCTCGACCCGATCAGCTTCGGCGGCCGGTTTGTCGGTTCGAATGCGGCTGATGCGTGGAAAGCGCATGGCGAGCCCCGATTTATGGCGGCTGCTGAGGTGGATGGAATCGAAAGCGACTTCGAGGACGAGCGCTTTCTCAACCTCGCGAACCGGGCCGAATCTGTCCGTCGTGTGGTTGCGGATCCAGCGGTCCAGCCAGCGCAGCTCCTCGTCCGTAAACCCGAAATAAGCCTTGCCGACCGGGAGCAATTCTCCCTCTTCGCCCCAGCAGCCGAATGTATAGTCGCTGTAATAGCTGGAGCGTTTCCCGGAGCCGCGCTGGGCGTACATCAGCACGCAATCGGCGGTTAGTGGGTCGCGTTTCCATTTGTACCAGAAGCCGACTCGCCGCCCCGGGACATAGGGGCTGTCGCGCCGCTTCAACATCACGCCCTCAATCGCGGCATCGCGCGCACCAGCACGAATCTCGGAGAGTTCCTCGAAATCTCGCGCTTCGATCAGCTGCGAGAGGTCGAATCGCTCCGGATTGAGCTTCGGGATGAACGCCTCGAGCCGCTTGCGGCGCTCTCTCCACGGAAGTCCGCGCAAGTCCTCGCCAGCATCGAACAGGATGTCGTACAGCCGGACGAATGCAGGATATTGCGCCTGCATCTTTGGGCTGACGGTTTTGCGGCCCAGCCGCTGCTGCAGCGCATTGAACGACGCGGCCGCGCCACCGTGAAGATCGGCATTTCCCTGATCCGAGCCGCGGACGAGCAGTTCGCCATCGAGCACGCCTTCGCTTTCGAAAGCGCTGGCGATCTCGGGGAAACTGCCGGAAATCTCATCGCCGGTGCGGCTGTAGATCCGCGTCTGCCCGCCGGTGCAGACGAGCTGGACTCGTATTCCGTCCCACTTCCACTCCGCCGCAAACTCTTCAAGCGAAAGCTCCTGATCGTCGAGCGGGTGGGCGAGCATGAACGGCCGGAACACGGGCACGTCGCGCGGCGTCGGCTGCGGTCCGCGTCCCTCTGCCCAGGCGAAAAGCTCGAGATATGGCGGCCAGATGCCGTGCCAGACCTCCTCGACGGCGTCGACATCGAGACCAAAGGCGTCGGCAAGCGCCTGCTTGGCGAGCCGCGCCGAGACGCCGATCCGAAGATTTCCGGTCGCGAGTTTCAAGAGCGCGAATCGGCCGGAGGCATCGAGATGGTCGAGCATTTCCGCGAGCACGCGCGGCCCGTTGATCCTTCCGGCGTTGGCGAGCCGTTCCACCGCGCTGGATATCGAGAGCGTTCCGTCGTCCAGCTCGGGTTCGCCGGTCGGGGTCGGCCAGAGCAACGCGACCGTTTCGGCCATGTCGCCGACATAGTCGCGGCTCATGTAGAGAAGCACCGGGTCGACTCGTTCTTCGGCGATCGCCCGGACCGCTGCGCCTTTGACGGCGGGGATGCTGAGGCTCCCCGTGAGCGCGGCAAGCCCGATCCCACGATCAGGATCGGGCGTCTGCCTGAGATACTCGCCAATTAGCTTGAGCTTATTGTTGCGCGACCGTGTGTAGGTGAGGTCGTTCAGAAGCTGCGAGAAAGCGCGCATGGGTCCGTAACGAACCCTGCTGCGGCACGGTTGCTCAGGTCAATGCAGGCGAAGCGCGAGAGCCGCGAGGATTGCGGTGCAATCGCCCGGCGATTCGGCGCTGAGGGCCTCTTCGATATGTTCGAGGCAGCAACGGGTCGCGACCCGGTGGCCGGGAAGGAGCGCAAGTTGCGCCGAACGGTACATGAACCCTTCCAGTGCATCGAGGCCATTGACCGCCGCGATCTGCCGGATCGAGTCCATTCGTGCATGAATATCGAGCGGAGAGAGACGTTCGGCGCGGCTCTGGATTTGAGCGACGCACTCGCCGATCTGGTTTCTGACTGGCCCGAGTGATTCTTGTGCCATTTCCCCGCCCCCGTTGAAGCGATAGTCGCCTCAAAGGGTTAACGAGCCGTCAAAACCCGCATTGGGTTGACAAAAATCGCGCGTAAAGCCATGTGCGCGGCCGAACGGGCGGCGCTACAGAGTGCCGCTTTCTTCATTTTGCGATTGGGATATTTGCGATGGCCAAGCCGGCAACCGTCAAGATCAAGCTCGTCAGCAGCGCCGACACCGGTTTCTTCTATGTGACCAAGAAGAACCCGCGCACGCAGACCGAGAAGCTGAGCTTCCGCAAGTACGATCCGGTCGCTCGCAAGCATGTCGATTTCAAGGAAGCGAAGATCAAGTAGCTTCGGCTGGCGACGATACCCCGCTCAGCAGCTCTTCCACTACGGCGACGAACTTCTTCACGGAAATCGGCTTCGAGACGTAGGCGTTCGCGCCGGCGGTCCGAATTCGCTCTTCGTCAGCGGCTGCGGCATAGGCGGTCACCGCCATGATCGGCACCGCCTTCAGATTCTTGTCGTCCCGAATCAGCTGGATCAGCTCCAGCCCGCTGACGTGTGGAAGCTGGATGTCCGTGATCACGAGATCAGGCTGAAATTCGCGCGCCGAATCCAGCGCCTGCCGGCTATCGATCACCGGCCTGGCCTCATGGCCATGCGCAGCGAGGAGGTCGCAGAACAGTTTGACGTTCAGCGCATTGTCCTCGACGATCAGGATTCTGGCCAACCTGCTCCCCCGCGTTACACGATCGGAATTCTAGCGCGATGCCGCCAAAGACACCAATCGATGCCGAGGCAACAGCTCTCCAAGCGCTAGCCACAACGCTCGGGAAACCGGATTTGTCGCAGCGTTTCCTCGATTTGACCGGAATCGGGACGGATGAGCTCAGGAAAAATGTCGGTGAGCCTGCCCTCTTGGCCGCATTTATCCGCTTTCTCGAGGCGCATGAGCCGGATCTGGTCGCGGTTGCCGAAGAAATCGGTATGGCGCCCGATGAACTGGTTGCCGCCCGGCGCATTCTGGAAGGGCAGGAGGAGCAATGAAGACAATTCTCGTCACCGGAGCGACCGCCGGGATCGGCGAAGCGTCGGCACGCAAGTTCGCGAGCGGCGGTTGGCGGGTGATCGGCACCGGTCGGCGCGGTGAGCGGCTTCGGGCGCTTGCCGACGAGCTTGGGGACGCGTTCCTTCCGCTCGAAATCGATATGCGGGACCTCGAGGCCGTTCGTACTCTGGCTGAGCTTTCTGCGCCGTGGGGAGATATCGACCTGCTCCTCAACAACGCCGGCTTCGCGCCGCCGACGACGCCGGAGACCGACTGGTCGATCTACGAGGATGCAATCGCAACGAACGTGACCGGATTGGTTGCGCTCACTCAGGCGCTTCTTCCGAAGCTGATCGAGCGAAGGGGCGCCATCGTGAACCTGTCGTCGGTTGCGGCGACCTATCCCTACAAGGGCGGCTCCGTCTACGGCGGCACGAAGGCTTTCGTCCGGCAGTTCTCGCTGGATCTTCGATGCGACCTTGCCGGAACCGGAGTCCGGGTGACCTCCATCGAACCGGGGATGGTCGAGACGGAGTTCACGCTCGTCCGGACCGGTTGGGACCAGGCCGCCTCGGATGCGCTCTATGCGAACATGGATCCGATGACTGCGGAAGACATAGCGGACAGTATCTGGTGGGTTGCTACGCTGCCGCCGCATCTCAATATCAACGCGCTGGAGCTGATGCCGGTGAACCAGAGCTGGGCTGGCTTCGCAGTGCATCGGAACACTTGATTCACCGGGTTCGCGGTGCTTGGAGCCCGGCATGAGCATCGATCAACGCCTCTCCGAACTCGGAATCACTCTCCCCGAACCGGCATCGCCCGTCGCCGCCTATGTTCCGGTCGTCATTGCGGGCGGCTTCGCGCACGTTTCCGGGCAGGTCTGCGTCGACGAAAGTGGGCAGTTCATCACTGGCAAATTGGGCGCTGATGCCGACGTCGCGCTCGGCCAGAAGGCGGCGCGGGCGTGTGGGCTGATGATTCTCGCTCAGCTGAAGAAAGCGCTTGGCTCGTTGGACCGGGTGGAGCGGGTGGTGAAGCTCGGCGTCTTCGTGAACTGCACTCCAGATTTCACCGATCAGCCAAAGGTCGGAAACGGCGCGTCCGAGTTGATGGAACAGGTGTTCGGCGAAGCCGGACGGCATGCACGGGCAGCTGTCGGCGCACCCTCTCTGCCATTGGGGGTTGCCGTCGAAGTCGACGCGGTCGTCAAGATAAGGGATTGACGCGCAAGCGCTTTTCGGCGCGTTAGTGAGAAATGGCTGACCGCGAAACCGAAGTGTTGGCCCGGATCGCTCCGGGTGTCGGTGCGCTCGATCCCGGTGAATGGGACACTGTTTCTGGGCGCCATCCGTTCGTCCGCCACGCCTTTCTGAGCGCGCTCGAAGACTCGGGAAGCGTCGGTCCGGGCACCGGCTGGACTCCAGCGCCGCTGCTTGTCGAAGATCCGGCCGGCGCAATGATCGCTGCCGCTCCCGCCTACCTGAAGACACACAGCCAGGGCGAATATGTCTTCGACCACGTCTGGGCTGACGCCTGGGAGCGGGCTGGCGGCGCTTATTATCCGAAGCTGCAGATTGCCGTGCCGTTCACCCCGGTTCCGGGGCCGAGGCTGCTTGGATCGCGACCTCAGCAACTGCTCGCCGCGGCGGAAGCGGTGACGGTCCAGAACGAGCTTTCATCGGCGCATATCACCTTTCTTGAGGACGCGGATACGCAGGAGGCGGAGGCACGCGGTTGGCTGATCCGCCACGGCCTTCAATATCACTGGTTCAACCGCGGCTATCGAGACTTCGACGACTTCCTCGGTTCGCTTTCGAGCCGCAAGCGCAAGGCGATCCGCAAAGAACGCGCCGCGGCGCGGGAGGGGCTGGAGTTCCGGGCCTTGCGAGGGGCGGAAATCGGGCGCGCCGAATGGGACGCCATGTGGCATTTCTATCAGGACACCGGCTCCCGGAAATGGGGGCGGCCCTATTTGACCCGGTCCTTCTTCGACTTGATCGGAGAGCGAATGGGCGACTCTCTGCTGCTGTTCCTCGCCTATCGAAAAGGGTTGCCAATTGCCGGGGCCCTGAATGTGATCGGCCCCCATGCGCTCTACGGCCGGTATTGGGGAACGATCAACGAAGTCCGCTTCCTCCACTTCGAGCTCAGCTACTATCAGGCGATCGAATGGGCGATCGAGCAGGGTCTGCAATCCGTTCAGGCGGGCGCCCAGGGCGAACATAAGCTTGCGCGCGGCTATGAGCCGGTGATCACGCGCTCGGCACACTTCATCTCGAACGGAAGCTTTCGCCGGGCAATCGAGCAATTCCTTGTCGAGGAACGATCCGCAGTCGAAGCGGAAGCCGAATGGTGCCGGCACCAGCTGCCCTATCGTACCTCCGAATCCGAATAGAGCGCCACCTTTCGCCCGGACGCATCGGCCATGCCGCGGTACATGCCCGGTGTCGTGAAACCCCATGCGGCCTCGCCGCTGGGAGTGACGGCGATGAGTCCGCCGCTTCCACCGAGACCGGCGATATCGGCGAGGGTTGCGTCAAGCGCTTGCTGGAGGGACTCACCGCTTAGGCGAACACGTTCCGCCAGCTGGTGACCGGCGACGGCACGGATGAAGATCTCGCCAGTGCCGGTGCCCGATACCGCGGCCGAGCGATCGTCAGCGTAGGTGCCTGCGCCGATTACCGGCGTATCGCCGATGCGTCCCCAGCGCTTGCCGGTCAGGCCCCCGGTCGAGGTTGCCGCCGCAACGTGGCCGTTTTTGTCCAGCGCAACTGCTCCAACAGTGCCGTACTTGAGCTCGACATCGAAGGCTTCCGATCGGGTCGCCCTAACTTTTTCCAGCTGCAGGCGCCGCTCTTCGGTTTGGAACCATTCGGGCGGCACCTGCTCCAGCTCCTGCTCGCGAGCAAATTCGTCGGCACCGGAACCGCCGAGGAACACGTGCGGCGCCTTTTCCATCACCGCTCGGGCAAGGCTCACCGGATTGCGCGTTGTCCTGACGCCGGCAACGGCACCCGCAGCGCGGTTGCGACCGTCCATGATCGCCGCATCGAGCTCAATGAGACCGCCACGAGTAAAGACAGCGCCGCGACCGGCGTTGAAGTTCGGATCGTCTTCCAAGGCACGAACCGCCGCCTCGACCGCATCAAGCGCGCTTCCCCCCGCCTCAAGCATCATAGAGCCGGCATCAAGCGCCGATTCCAGGCCTAGCCGGATGGATTGCTCTCGCTCGGGCGAGATGCTCTCCCGCTCAATCACCCCGGCGCCGCCGTGAATCACCAGCTTCCACTCTTGTCCCATCCGCAGCGCTTTGGCCGCGGGGCAGCCGAAAAGGAAGGCTGCTCCCTAGGCGCTAGAGCCGCCATTTTGGTTATTGCCGCCGGGATCGTAGCGGTAGTGCGCCCCGTCGGCGGCGACAAATCCGAGCGAAAAGGAAAACAGCTGGATTTCCATGTCGTCGTTGCGGACCGTCAGTTTCCCTCCGTCGGAATCGACACACGTCGCATAAACGGTGTCGCTGTAGGACGGCTCTGTGGGGCATCGAGGCGCTGAATTGCTGTTCCCCATTGAAACCCAAAAGGCGTTCATCGGATTGGGTTCGAAGCTCAACCCGAGATTGCTGTGATCCTGCAGGTCGAATTCGACCAGATAGAAATCCTTCTTCGGCATGTTGTTGCCAGTCTTGTTGAAGATCAGGACGTCGTGATCGGGATCTTTCAAACTCGATTCTATGTGCCAATAGATGGGATCGATTCCGGCGCCAGGGAGGGCCCAGACCTTCACGGTATACTTCCATCCATTCGGAGCTGAATTTCTGAGGACGCAATTCAGTTTCTCACGGATATCGCCTTCATCCAGCGCGGCCAACTCGTCCATCGTTCTTCTCCTCAACGTCTTCAAATCGCAGGACGAGGAATGTCGTCCCTCGCCTTAGCTGGGTCGGCGGTAGCCGATGGCGATCAAGCGGTTCTGGATAGCGCCCGAGTCGGCCACGCGACCGAGCCGAGAGAGCAGATCTGCGCGGGCCTTCATCTCCCACGGCCGCTCGGTCACATTTGAAGGGAGTTGTGCCAAGCCTTCAGACCAAATTGTGTTGGCTCCCGATGTGTCGCCGCTCGCGCGACGAACATCTCCCAACAGCCGTGAGGCAGACGCGACGTAATAGGAGTCCTGAACGCTGTCGCCGCTCTTCATGGATTTTGCTGAGACCAGGGCGTGCTCCGCCAAATCCAAAGAGGTCGCCTTCGCGCCCCTCTGAAGCGTTAACTGCGAAGCAGTGGTGAAACACAGGCTTTCGAGCAACCGCCAGCGAACGACGCTGGGATCAAGGCGGATCAGGTCGGCGGCCGCCCTGCATCCAAGCGAAATCTGATGCGCGGCTTCTTCGCGGTTGCCGACTGTCATCAAATTCTGGGCGAGCTCGAACCGCACGTTGGCAGCGACGTCGTTCCAAAGGCTGTTGCCGGGTTCCTGAGCAATAAGATTCTGAGCCTCCGCGAGCGCTTCCCGATGCTCCGCGATCGCCTTCTCCGGCTGTCCCTGCTCGCTGTAGAGAACGCCGAGACCCTCGTGCGCCGGAGCCAGCTTTTCACGAAGGTCCGTGTCGTCTGACCCCGCCGCGAGAGATTGTTCCAGCGTAGCGATCTGCTTTTCTCGGATCGCCGCCGCTTCCGCGAGGTTGCCAGTCGCGCGCTCGGCATCGGCGAGCCATCCGAGGACGTTTGCGAACTCCTTCTGATAATCGGATTTCGATGAATCCAGAGAGATCACCGACTGCATCGGTAGTAGCGCGTTTTGAAACTGGCTGACCGCCTCGGCGAAGTGACGCTTGCGGAATAGCACTATGCCAATGTCCTCGTTGGCGTAGAGCACTTCCATCCGCCACTTTAGATTGTCGGGATCGAGCGCGCTCATTCGATCGGCCAGGCGCTTATATTCGCGATAGTAGCTTTCCGCCGAATCGATGTTGCCGCGGTCGCGCTGGAGTTCACCGATCCAGAAGATGTTCTGTGCGTGATCGAACAGCCTCTGCGGATCGCCGGGCTTCCGGCGCGCCGCTTCTGCTGTCCCCGCCGCAGCCTGACTATAAAGCTCGATCGCTTTTGCCGTGTTGCCGCGCATGTTCTGCGCCTGCCCTAGCAGGCTGAGCGCTCGCGAACGCTGGCGAAGCTCCGGGTCGGACAGTTCGGAGTTGCTCTTGCCGGCGTAATAATCGACGACCCGCTGCGCCACGCCCTCGATCGCATCAATCTTGCCCGCCGGCTGCAGGTTATCCTTGGCATTCCCGAGCATGAATTCGGCCATTTGCTCGGCCGCGCGACGTTGCTTCATCGCAGCATCGTGAGCGACGACGGCGATGACGATGAAAGGCAGGCAAGCAGCGGCGGCGAAGAGCATGCGGCGCCGGATTGCAAATCGATACGCCCTGTCGAGGAGGCCAGTGCGCTGGGAGGAAGAGCCGGGTCTCTGGGCGGCACTCTCGCCGTTCGACTCATCTTCTATCGAAGGAGATTGCCGTTCCGGCTGTCCGTCCGGCTTCTTGGTTAAATCAGCGATCAGCCAATCGTGAAGCGCGGTGGTTTCGCTTGCCGGTCGTACACCTAGTCCGGACTCGAGAGCGTTGGCGAACTCGCTGAAACGTTTGCGCACAGCCGAAGCGCTTCCGGCCTGGTGATCCGCCTTCATTGCCAGCCGAACCCATGCATCGTGCAGCGGATCGATTTTCCGCATCCGCTCGATCAGCAGCAGTGCTTCCGGTGCGCGCCCGTCAGCGATCAGCCGTTCTGCCTGGGCGTTCAGCTGGGAAAAGGCCTCGCCCGCCTTGTGCTCGCGCTCGACGAGGACCCACTCGTCGAACTCCGGCGTGATTCCGGTGAGTCCCGATAACGGTTCCTCCCCATCTTCCACCGTCCGCAGCAGCGAGGGATCCATCCACACGTGCTCGCGGTCAGAGCACACAAGCGCGTCGCCGGCGGTGCGGCGAATCTCGAACAGGGCTTGCCGGAGACTGAGCCGCGCCTGGGCGTCAAAGCGATCTCCCCACAAAAGATCCGTCAGCCGCTCGCGCCGGATTCGCTCGCCTGCGTGGATTGCGAGATAGGCAAGGATCGCCCGGCATTTGCGGCTCTTGGGAGTGACGTCGCGGCCATCGTTTGTCAGGAGCGCGAGGTTGTGGCCGAGGATCAGCCTGTACGAACAGGGGTCCGTTAGCGGCGGCTCCGCATTGATCGTCGTCCCGCTCATGCCCCGAACCCGCTGATGGGATTTTTTCTCGGCAACCACCAAGTCGGATTGGCATACAACTTTTTCGGATGGGATCCAATTTAAATAAAAATGAAACGAAACAGGGGAGGCGCGGCCAGCACCTCCCCTGTTCGAGGTTTCGGGACTTAACGGACGCCGACGATCGTTACCGCGGCGGCCATCGTCGCACCGGAATTGCGGGCAGCGATGAGCTGATTCATCTGATGAAGCCCGTCGGTCACGGAAGTCTTGAAACAGACGCGGCCGGCAAGATTATCCGCCAGGCTCTGCTCGTTAGAACCGGTGCGGCAGACGCGCGAAGCGGCGGCGCGAATACGCTGCTCGAGCGTCGCCTTGCCGCCAGGCGATCCAAGATCCAGGTCTCCGTAGGCGATCTTTTCCGACGGCGTTGAACCGAAATCCTGCGCCAGAGCAGGCGTTGCGATAAAGGAAATTGCGCTAGCAATGATCATGACAGTCTTCATATTTCTCTCCCGCCGGCCCGCCCCAGTGCGGCGCCGGTGGGATCCCAATTGACCGCGCCCGTTAGCTGAGCGGCGAAACCAGCGTTAGATCGGCGTTAATTCGAACGTTATTTCCGTTGCTCGCTCGGTGCAGCGACGATCGGAAGCGCGTATCGATCTCCCCAACCGCGATTATTCTTCCGTCGGGAACTCGACTCTCGAGTCGTTGTTACGTCGGGCAATGTCACATTTTGCTGCTGATTCGCGGATCGGTCGATCCGAATGCGCTTCTGCACCCGCGAGCTGGAGCGGAACGGGGCGACTCACCGGCGGGGCGGTTATCGCCGTGCTGTTCATGGGCAGCACTTTGCTGACTCCGCTCTACGAACTTTACGAGTCCAGCTACCGGTTTTCAGCGTTCGTGCTGGTGCTGCTCTATTCTGTTTACGTAATCGGGAACCTGCTCGCCCTGTTCTTCTTCGGCCAGCTGTCGGATCGAATCGGTCGAAAGCCGCTCGTTTTTGCAGCCTTGGGGCTGGCGGCTGCGAGCGCCGCCGTTTTCCTGATCGCCGAAAGACTCTGGTGGTTGTTCCTTGCGCGGGTCGTCAGCGGCTTCGCGGTCGGCATCGGGTCCGGAGCGGCCACAGCCTGGATCACCGAGTTCACGCCTGCTGAACGGAGGGCGAGGGCGGCGGCAATCATGACGGGTTTTAACTTTTTGGGACTGGCGGCCGGACCACTGCTGAGTGGCATGCTGGTTCAATATGCCCCCCACCCGCTGCGGCTCCCGTTCATTGCCTATCTTGGGATTGTCGCTGTCGCCGCCGCGTTGGCCGCAACTCAACCCGAGACATTGGCGACTACCGGAAGGGCGACGTTCAAGCCGCGCCTCGGCGTTCCGGCGGATGCACGATCCGCCTTCATCGCGCCCGCCGCCGGGGGTTTCGCGGCGATGGCCGTGGTCGGCTTCTATGCCGCACTCGGACCCACCGTCATCCGGCAAAATCTGCACATTGCAAATCATGCGCTGGCGAGCGCCATCGTCGCCGAGCTATTCGTCGTCTCGGCTGCGCTCATCGTGGCGACGCGGCAGGTGGATGGCCGGAAGCTGATGCTTTGGGGGTTGGCCGCGACCCCGATTGGAATGGCCCTTCTGATTGGCGCTGAGCGGTCCGGTTCGCTCGCCGTCCTTCTCGTCGGTACGGCCGTGTGCGGGATCACCGGCGCGTTCGGTTACCGCGGCGGCCTCGCCGTCGTGAACTCGCTTGCGCCGCCGGAGAGACGCGCGGAGATCGCGTCGGCGTTCTTCGTCTGCTGTTTTTGCGGCAATGCGCTTCCAATCATCGGGGCCGGGGCTCTCACGCTCGCTACATCGGCTCGCATCGCCGATCTGGTTTTCGCGGTCGTTATTGCCGTGATCGCCGCCCTCGCCTTCGCAGCGGCTTTTGCCGTTCCAAAACGGCCGGAGATTCGCGCCTAATCAGCGGCTTGGGATAAATGGCGGCAGCGCCTATATGGCGGCGCATGTCTTCCATCCGTCCCTGGCGCGATATCGAGCGGCGCAAGTCGCGGCAGATCATGGTCGGCTCCGTGCCCGTTGGCGGAGACGCGCCGATCAGCGTCCAGACCATGACCAACACGCCGACCGAGGATGCAAAGGCGACCATCGATCAGATCCGCCGCTGCGAGGATGCCGGCGCGGACATCATTCGCGTGTCCTGTCCGACTGCCGATGCGACCGCTGCGCTGAAGGAGATCGTGCGCGCGGCCCGGGTACCAATCGTCGCCGACATCCACTTCCACTACAAGCGCGCGCTCGAAGCCGCGGACGCGGGCGCCGCCTGCCTCAGGATCAATCCCGGCAATATCGGCTCGGAAGAACGCGTGCGCGAAGTGATCGCGGCGGCAAAGGCCAACGGCTGCTCGATGCGCATTGGCGTTAATGCCGGCAGCCTCGAAAGGGACCTGCTGGAGAAGTACGGCGAGCCCTGCCCCGAAGCGCTGGTCGAAAGCGCGCTCGACCATATCCGAATCCTCGAGGATCACGATTTCCACGAATACAAGGTCGCGGTGAAGGCGAGCGACGTCTTCCTCGCTGTCGCCGCCTACATGCAGCTCGCAAGCGAGGTGGACTGCCCGCTCCACCTTGGCATCACCGAGGCAGGGGGCCTGATCGGCGGTACCGTGAAGTCGGCAATCGGAATCGGCAACCTGCTGTGGGCCGGGATCGGCGACACGATCCGGGTATCGCTCTCAGCTGAGCCCGAGGAAGAGGTTCGCGTCGGCTACGAAATCCTGAAGGCGCTCGGCATCCGAAGCCGCGGAGTGCGAGTCGTCTCCTGCCCCAGCTGCGCGCGTCAGGGCTTCGACGTGATCCGAACGGTCGAGGCGCTCGAGGCAAGACTCCAGCACATCAAGACGCCGATGTCGCTCTCAGTGCTTGGGTGTGTGGTCAACGGCCCCGGCGAAGCGCGCGAGACGGACATCGGGATTACCGGCGGCGGCAACGGCAAGCATATGGTCTATCTGTCCGGCGTGACCGATCACCATGTGCAGGACGCCGACATGATCGATCACATCGTGAAGCTGGTGGAGGCAAAGGCGGCGGAAATCGAAGCCGCAGAGGCGCCGGCTGCCGCACTGGATGCAGCGGAGTAAGCGCGTCAGGGTGATGCATATTCGTATTTGCCGATCACTCGATGACCTCGGCCGACGTACACGACTGGGTATTTGGGTATGAGTGGGGCGAACGGGTCAGCATAGACTAGACAGTCCACGCCGTCCTTCATGGGCTCGACGAAGTTGTAATAGCCATCGCCGCACCGCCCTCGCCATTTGGGTGCGCCAAGAAGTGCAACCGCCTGCGTGTCAGTCATTCCCCGCGCAACCCGCGCGAAATTCGCATCCAGCCGTTCACCAACCCAGATTCCGGAGCCGACCCAAAGGATTAGCAACGCAATAATCGCGCAGCCCAGGAGACCTGACCCGTCAGCCTCATCGTCCATAGAGTAGAACTGGCATCTTGCTGTCGCGATGGCTAGTTCAAGTTCGCCCCGCTAATCGAGACGCGTGAAAAGCGTCGCGCAGCAAACAGGAAAGGCATTTGCGGTCGCCTTGGGCGCCGTCGCGCTGCTGTCCCTGATGGACGCGGTGATGAAGCATCTCGTCATCGCGATCGGCATCATCGCGGTCAGCATCTGGCGCTCGCTCGCCAATCTGGGGCTCAGCGCCGCGCTCTATCTGCCGCGCCGTCTGCCGTGGCCCGATCGAACGACGCTGAAGATCCACGTCGCGCGAGGCGTGCTGGGCACGGTCATGGCCTTCCTGTTCTTCTGGGGGATCGGCCGGGTGCCGCTCGCGCAGGCGATCGCGCTGACCTTCATCGCGCCGCTGATCGCTCTCGTTCTGGCGAGCGTCTTCCTGAAGGAGCAGATCGGCCGTCGTTCAATCGGCGGCTCGGTCGCCGCATTCGCCGGAGTGCTCGTCATCATGTTCGGACAGGCGCATGCACGATTGGGTCCGCAGGTTCTGCTTGGCTCGGCCGCGATCATCGGCTCGGCCTTATGCTATGCCGGCAATATCGTGATCATGCGCCGCCAGGCGCTCGCGGCGCGGCCGCTCGAGATCAATTTCTTCAACGCGCTGACGGTGATGGCCTGCTGGACCGTCGCGCTGCCGTTCGTTGGAGTGCCGGCGTCGGCGGGCTGGCAATGGGCGTGGATCGCGGTCGCGGCCGTCCTGTCGACCTCGGGCACCTTACTCTACAGCTGGGCCTATGCCCGCGGTGAGGCGAGTTATTTGTCGGTCACGGAATATAGTGCCTTTATCTGGGCGTCGGTGTTGGGATGGCTGGTGTTTCGGGAGCCGGTTTCGCTGACCACCCTCGCCGGCGCCCTTCTGATCGTCGGCGGCTGCCTCGTTACCGCTCGCGGCCGGATTTCGGCGCCACCCGAAATCGAGGTTGCCGCCTAGCTGCCCGACGCCAGAACGTTGATGGTGAAGGCGAGCACGCCTATGTTGAAGGCGAACGCCGCAAGGCAATGCACAGTGACGACGCGGCGGATGTGCTGGTCCGTGACTTCCACGTCGGAAGTGGCGAACGCCATCCCGCAGGTGAAGGCGAAATAGACGAAATCCCAATAATCGGGCTCTTTCGTCCCGGGGAAGTGCAGTCCCGAGCAGCCGATATCCGGCTTCATATAGGCGAGATGCGCGTAGTGAAGCGCGTAGATGGTGTTGCTGAACAGCCAGGCCAGCGCCAGCGTCAGGATGATCAACGACTTGGTGAAAGGCTGCGGATTCTGCCCGACAGTCTCGGCGGCAATTGCGGTCAGAAGGGCCGCCATCACAACGCCCGTAATGGCCAGAAGCACCTTTCTGTTCGCGTCGTTGGCCGTCGCGTGGCTGCGGATAACATGTGCCTCGCTGGTCCCGAGCAGCGACAGGCAGGACAGCAGGAAGACGAGTGAAGCGACGTCGAAGCCGGCGATCGCGCCGAGGGTCCAGCGATGAAAAAGGCGGGCTGCGGCCGGTACGCTGACGACCAGCACAATCATGAACGCGAGAAATCGCGGCGGCGCGATCATGTTGCCGATGGTGCGAGGCTTGATCACAGCTGGATACTCACTTCTTGTCCGAATGGCAGATCAGCTTGTTCATCTGCTCCGTCATCTCCGTATTCTGCTGAAGCAGCTTGTGGATCGCGTCGCTGATCTGGAGTAGCGCTTCGGCATCCTTGTAGGTTTGCTCCATCTGCTGGTCGGAGGCTTCGGCCGCGACCTTCTGGCCGACCATGATGATCGACAGCAGGACGAGCTGCAGGAACGTCTGCGCGATCCAAGAGATCATCGCGCTCGTTCCTGACTGGATGGCTTGCGGCAGGCTTATGAGCGCCAGGAGCGCAAAAGCATAGGCGCACCACATGGTCCCGACGACGCTGGTGATCTTCACCGCCAGCCAGCGGTTGAAGTTGGTGGGATGGCGGAGCTTGTGATGCTTCTCCAGGAACATCTTGCGAAGCTCGATGTGTGGATGCGGGATGTGTTCCATTATGCCCCCCGTCACGAACGCTTGCCGCGATTGGAGCGAACGCTACCGTCTATTTTTTCTCGGTCCAGTGAAAGGACGTTCATGGCGTGGCTATGGCTGATCGTCGGTGGCTTGTTCGAGGTCGCGTTCACGACATCGCTTCGCTTCGTCGACGATTTCCGCAACCTTCCGTGGACGGCGGCCTTCGTCGTGTCGGTCGCGATCAGCATGGGGCTTTTGCAGGTCGCGTCGAGGACGATCCCGATGGGTACGGCCTATGTCGTCTGGGGCGGGATTGGGGCGCTCGGCACAGTGATCGTCGGGATCGCCTTTTTCGGCGAAACGGCGAACCTCGTTCGAATCCTGCTGATCTTCGTCATTGTAGCCGCGATTGCGGGGCTGAGGCTGGCGGCCTGACGCACATCGGGCTAGTTGAGCGCGATGCGTGAAGATTTAACGCGCGAGGAGTGGCAGAAGCGGGCCGCGAAGGAGAGCGCCGGCAAGGATCTCGCGCGGGAAACACCCGAAGGAATTCGGCTCCGCACAGTCTATGGACCTGACGACGCGGCGGGCATCGACAGCGGCTGGCCGGGAGTACCGCCGTTCACCCGCGGACCCTATGCGACTATGTACGCAGGGCGGCCGTGGACCATTCGCCAGTACGCCGGATTCTCCACCGCGGAGGAATCCAACGCTTTCTACCGCCGCAACCTCGCCGCGGGGCAGAAGGGGCTGAGCGTCGCCTTCGACCTCGCGACGCACCGCGGCTACGACAGCGACAATCCGCGCGTCGCGGGCGACGTCGGCATGGCGGGCGTCGCGATCGACACCGTCGAGGACATGAAATTGCTGTTCGACGGAATTCCGCTCGAGAAAATGAGCGTGTCGATGACGATGAACGGCGCGGTGCTTCCGGTCATGGCCTTCTTCATCGTCGCGGGCGAGGAGCAGGGCGTGCCGCACGACAAGCTCACCGGCACGATCCAGAACGACATCCTGAAAGAATTTGCGGTCCGCAACACCTACATCTACCCGCCCGAGCCGAGCATGCGGATCGTCGCCGACGTGATCGCCTACTGCGCGCGCGAGATGCCGAAATTCAATTCGATCTCGATCAGCGGCTATCACATGCACGAGGCGGGAGCGACGGCGGTGCAGGAGCTCGCCTACACGCTCGCCGACGGCATGGAATATGTCCGCGCCGCAATGGCGCGGGGCCTCGCCATCGACGATTTCGCGGGGCGCCTCAGCTTCTTCTGGGGCATCGGCATGAACCTGTTCATGGAGGTCGCGAAGCTCCGCGCCGCGCGCACGCTCTGGCACCGGATCATGACCGACCTCGGCGCGAAGAAAGACGAATCCAAGCGCCTGCGCACCCACTGCCAGACGAGCGGCGTCAGCCTGACGGAGCAGGACGCGTACAACAATATCATCCGAACCACGATCGAAGCGCTTGCCGCTGTGCTCGGGGGCACCCAGTCGCTGCACACCAACAGCTTCGACGAAGCCATCGCGCTGCCCACGGACTTTTCCGCGCGCATCGCCCGTAACACCCAGCTGATCCTCGCAGAGGAAAGCGGAGTCACCGCGGTCGCCGATCCGCTCGGCGGAAGCTGGTACGTTGAGAAGCTGACACGCGAGCTTGAGGAGAAAGCCTGGGCGCTGATCGAGGAAGTCGAGGCGCACGGTGGGATGACGAAGGCCGTCGCCGAAGGGCTGCCGAAGCGGCGGATCGAGGAAGCGGCGGCGGCGCGTGCGGCCAAGGTCGACACCGGCGAGACGGTGATCGTCGGCGCGAACCGCTACCAGCCCGAGAGCGAGCCGGAGCACGACATCCTCGAAGTTGACAACGCCAAGGTCCGCGCGTCGCAGATCGCGAAGATCGAGAAGGTGCGCAGCGGCCGCGACGAGACGAAGGTGCGGGCGGCGCTGGATGCGCTGGAAGCTGGTGCAAGAACGCAACCCTCGTTCGTCCTGAGCGAAGTCGAAGGGCGCAGCTCCAGCGCTGGTGCCAAGCGCCCTTCGACTACGCCCTTGCAGGGCTCCGCTCAGGACGAACGGAATTTGTTGGCCCTCGCCGTCGAAGCGGCTCGCGCCCGCGCAACGCTCGGCGAGATTTCAGATGCGCTGGAGCGGGCGTTCGGGCGGTACGGCACGAAGCCGGAACCGGTGCGCGGAATCTATGGCTCTGCGCGCAACGATGGCCGGTGGAAAGCGGCGGAAGAGGGGACGCGCTCGGTCGCCGAACGCCTCGGCCGCAAGCCGCGAATCCTCGTCGCGAAGATGGGCCAGGACGGCCACGACCGCGGCGCCAACCTCGTCTCGTCGGCGTTCGCCGATCTCGGGTTCGAGGTGATCCCCGGGCCGCTGTTCCAGACTCCGCGCGAGACCGCCGAAATGGCGATCGAGAAAGATGTCGACGTCGTCGGCGCGAGCTCGCTCGCCGCGGGGCACCGCACGCTCATTCCTGAGATGATTGAGGCCTTGAAGGAAAGGGGCCGCGCCGACATCAAGGTGGTCGCCGGCGGAGTCATTCCGCCGCAGGACTATGCGATGCTCCGCGCTGCGGGCGTGCAGGCGATCTTCGGCCCCGGCACCAACCTCGCCGACGCCGCCGACGAGGTGCTCCGCCTCCTCGGCCACAACCGCCCGCCGATTGAGGAGGCAGCGGAATGATCGCCTTCTCAATCCTTCTGTTGGCCGCAGCTCCGTCATCGAACCAGGCGTCGAAGTGTGAGGAGTTGTCGCCAGACGCAGCAGTCATCGCCTGCTATGAGCGCGCTGCTGCAAACTCTCGCGACAAAGTGGATAAAGCGTTCGACCGTGTCCTTAAAAGCGCCGAGAGGGCCGATGTGGAAGTTCGATCATTCGAACGACAGAGCCATGTGACCATTGAGCCCCGCGCAGGTCTTGTGAGCTTTCTGAGGCGGTCTCAGGCCGCATGGATTGAATATTCGGACAAGCAATGCGGGCTCGAAGGCTCGACGTCACATGGTGGCAGCGGAACGGGCAGCCTGAACGCCGAATGTCATTATCGTATGAACTTGCGCCGGCTTTCCGATCTCAAGACGGCGCTTGAACTGATTCAGAGATCGGTCCGCAACTAGTGTTCAAGAAGATCCTGATCGCCAACCGGGGGGAGATTGCGTGCCGGGTGATCCGCACCTGCCGGCGCATGGGGATCAAGACGGTCGCGGTCTATTCCGACGCCGACGCGCGCGCGCCACACGTGAAGATGGCTGACGAAGCGGTGCGGCTCGGGCCGCCGCCCGCGTCCGAATCCTACCTCAACGCCGAGTTGATCATCGACGCGTGCAAGGCGACCGGCGCGGAGGCGGTGCACCCGGGCTACGGATTCCTCTCCGAGCGCGAGAGCTTCGCCAAGGCGCTGGCGGAGGCGGGAATCACCTTCATCGGCCCGCCCCCCAAGGCCATCGCCGCTATGGGCGACAAGATCGAATCCAAGAAGCTGGCGCAGAAGGCGGGCGTGAACGTCGTCCCCGGCTATCTGGGCGACATCGCGGCGACCGACGAGGCAGTGAAGATCGCGGGCGACATCGGCTATCCGGTGATGATGAAGGCCTCAGCCGGCGGCGGCGGCAAGGGCATGCGGCTCGCCTGGAACGAGACCGACGTCCGCGAAGGCTTCGACAGCGTCAAGCGCGAAGGCCTCAACAGCTTCGGCGACGACCGCGTCTTCATCGAGAAGTTCATCGAGCAGCCGCGGCACATCGAAATCCAGCTGCTCGGCGACCAGCACGGCAACATCCTCTATCTGAACGAGCGCGAATGCTCGATTCAGCGCCGCCACCAGAAGGTGGTGGAGGAAGCGCCCTCGCCCTTCGTCTCGCCCGAGATGCGCAAAGCAATGGGCGAGCAGGCGGTGGCCCTGGCCCGGGCGGTCGGATATTATTCGGCGGGCACGGTCGAGCTGATCGTCAATGGCGCCGACACCAGCGGCAAGAGCTTCTACTTCCTCGAGATGAACACCCGGCTGCAGGTCGAGCATCCGGTCACCGAGGAGATTACCGGCCTCGACCTGGTCGAGCAGATGATCCGCGTCGCGGCGGGCGAGAAGCTGAAGTTCACGCAGGATGACATCGGAATCAACGGCTGGGCGGTCGAGACTCGAGTCTATGCCGAGGACCCGTACCGCGGGTTTCTGCCGAGCACAGGGCGGCTGGTACGGTATCGGCCGCCGATACAAACCCCCGATCGCAGCGGCGCAGCCGATGCTGCGAATTTCGCGCAGAGACGCAGAGACGCAGAGAGGTCGGAACCTGGCTCAAACATCTCTGCGTCCTCTGCGTTCTCTGCGCGAACCAAGGATGATGGCTGCTTGCGCGGCGATGACCAGATTGTGGTGAGAGTCGACGACGGAGTCACCGAAGGCTCCGAGATCAGCATGTTCTATGACCCGATGATCGCCAAGCTGGTGACCTGGGGGCCGGACCGGGAAGCGGCGATCGATGCGCAGATCGATGCGCTCGGCGCGTTCCAGATCGAGGGCATTGGCAATAACGTCGATTTCCTGTCGGCGGTCATGCAGCACCCGCGATACCGCTCCGGCGAAATCACTACCGGATTCATCGCCGAGGAATATCCGGAAGGCTTCTTCGGAGCGCCCGCCGACGAGCAGCTCCTTGCCGATATCGCGGTCATAGGGGCGATGATCGGCGCAACGAGTGATCAGCGATCGACGGAAATCAGCGGGCAGCTCAATGGTCCACCCATCCAATCGAGCGAGCGCGTGGTCGTGGTGAACGGCGCGCGCCACGCGGTGCGTACCAAGCCTTACCAAGGCGGCACGCTGGCCGTGCTCGATGGCGAAGGACCCATCGACGTGATCGGCCGCTGGCATCCCGGACAGCGACTGCTGTCGGTGAGCATCGACGGCCGCCCGCGCACGGTAAAGGTGGCGAAGAACGGGCGCGGCTGGCTGCTCAATACGCGGGGCGCCACTCACAAGGTGCAGGTGCTCCGGCCGGAGGTCGCGGAGCTGGCGCGGCATATGATCGAGAAGCCTGCGCCAGACCTTTCGCGGATGCTGCTTGCGCCCATGCCGGGGTTATTGACTCGCCTCAATGTCGAGGCCGGCGATCATGTCGAGCCCGGACAGCCGGTGGCGGTGATGGAAGCGATGAAGATGGAGAACATCCTTCGCGCGCCGAAGGCGGCGACCGTCAAGGCGACCCCGGTGAAAGCCGGCGAGAGCGTCGCAGTCGATCAGGTGATCGTGGAATTCGAATAGGTGCGGCCATGAAGCTCGCGATCCTGGAAGCCGGCTATCCTCCCGGCACCCTTGTTGAAACGTTCGGTTCCTATCCGGCGATGTTCGAACGGCTGCTCGGTCCCGGGTTCGATGTCGAGACCTTCGATGTTCAGGCTGGCCAGTTGCCTGATCCGGCGTCACACGACGCGTGCCTGATCACCGGCTCTCCGGCGGGGGTGTACGATCCGCTGCCGTGGATCGCGCCGCTGATAGAGTTCATCCGCGCGGCGGCGGGTGTGAAGATGGTCGGCGTCTGCTTCGGGCATCAGGCCATGGCGCAGGCGCTGGGCGGCGAGGTCATTAAATCCCCGAAAGGCTGGGGCGCGGGGTTGCATCGCTATTTGGTGGTGCACGAGGAGCCGTGGATGAACGGCCAGCGTCAGGTCGCGATTCCCGCCTCACACCAGGACCAGGTCGTGCGCCAGCCGCCCGATGCGGAGGTGGTGGCGCGATCGGACTTCACTCCGTTCGCCGCGCTCGCATGGACCAACCGGCCGGCGATCAGCTTTCAGTTCCACCCGGAATTCTCGCCCGCTTTTGCCAAAGCCCTGATCGAGCAACGCTACGACAGGGTCCCCGATCCCGACGCGGCGATCACCTCATTGAATGCGCCGAACGACAATGAGATCGTCGGTGGCTGGATACGCAAGTTCCTGATCGGAGAAGCAGAATGAAAACCCGTGCCGCTGTCGCGTTCGAGGCCAAGAAACCGCTCGAGATCGTCGATGTCGATCTGGAAGGTCCGAAGCAGGGCGAAGTGCTGGTCGAGATCATGGCGACCGGCATCTGCCACACCGACGCCTACACGCTGGACGGGTTCGATTCCGAGGGCATCTTCCCGAGCATCCTCGGGCACGAGGGCGCGGGAATCGTGCGCGAGGTGGGACCCGGAGTCACCAGCGTGAAGCCGGGTGACCATGTGATCCCTTTGTACACGCCCGAATGCCGCCAGTGTAAATCGTGCCTCTCGGGCAAGACCAACCTGTGCACCGCAATCCGCGCGACCCAGGGCAAGGGGCTGATGCCCGACGGCACTTCCCGCTTCAGCTACAAGGGCGAGACGATCTTCCACTACATGGGCTGCTCGACCTTTTCGAATTTCACCGTGCTACCCGAGATCGCGGTTGCCAAGATTCGCGAGGACGCGCCGTTCAAGACCAGCTGCTACATCGGCTGCGGCGTCACCACCGGCGTCGGCGCTGTGGTCAACACGGCCAAGGTCCAGGTCGGCGACAACGTCGTCGTGTTCGGCCTCGGCGGGATCGGCCTCAACGTCATCCAGGGCGCGAAGCTTGCCGGCGCGAACAAGATCATCGGTGTCGACATCAACCCCGACCGCGAGGACTGGGGCCGCAGGTTCGGCATGACCGAGTTCCTCAACACTCGGGGCATGAGCCGCGAGGACATCGTCGTCAAAGTCGTGGCGATGACCGACGGCGGGGCGGACTACACCTTCGACGCCACCGGCAACACCGAGGTCATGCGCACCGCGCTCGAATGCTGCCACCGCGGCTGGGGCACCAGCGTGATCATCGGCGTCGCCGAGGCCGGCAAGGAAATCGCCACCCGCCCGTTCCAGCTCGTCACCGGGCGCAACTGGCGCGGCACCGCTTTCGGCGGCGCCAAGGGGCGCACCGACGTGCCGGAGATCGTCGATTGGTACATGGACGGGAAGATCCAGATCGATCCGATGATCACACACACGCTCAAGCTTGAGGAGATCAACAAGGGCTTCGATCTGATGCATGCAGGGGAGAGCATCCGCAGCGTCGTTGTCTTCTAGGAGAACCGAATGTTCAGCCATGTCATGCTCGGCACCAACGATGTCGCCGCCGCAAAGAAGTTCTATGACGCGACGCTCGGCGCGCTGGGAGTACCGCCGGGCGAGATCGATGTGCAGGGTCGGCTCGTCTACATGCACAACGGTGGACGCTTCGTCGTCCGGAGACCGCTCGACGGCGAACCGGCGCATGGCGCCAACGGCGCGACGTTGGGCTTCCTCGCGGGATCGCCGGCTGAGGTGGATGCCTGGCACGCCGCAGGCGTTGCGAATGGCGGCACCGCGATCGAAAACCCACCAGGGGAGCGGCACCCGCCCGACGGGCGCATCCTCTATCTCGCGTACCTGCGCGATCCGGTCGGGAACAAGCTCTGCGGGTTTCACCGAATCTCCTGATGGAGCTGCTCAGCGAGAATAGATCGCACGGCGGCCGGCAACTGGTGGTGAAGCATGCGTCGGCGGCGTGCCGCTGCGACATGACTTTTTCGATCTTCCTTCCGCCGCAGGCGGAGCAGGGCGGCACGCTTCCGGTCGTCTGCTATCTGTCCGGCCTCACCTGCACGCCGATGAACGTCACCGAAAAAGGCGAGTATCGCGCCGCCTGCGCTGAGCTTGGGCTGATCTTCGTCGCTCCGGACACGAGCCCGCGCGGCGAGGACGTACCTGATGTGGACGAATACGACTTCGCAAAAGGGGCTGGCTTCTACGTGGATGCTACTGAGCAGCCCTGGTCCGCGAACTATCGTATGTGGACCTATGTCACCGAGGAGCTGCCATCGCTGGTCGCGTCGGAGTTCCCGGTCGACATGGCTCGGCAGGGAATCACCGGTCATTCCATGGGCGGTCACGGAGCGCTGACCATAGCGCTCCGCAATCCAGGCCGCTTCCGGAGTGTATCGGCCTTCGCGCCCATCGTCGCGCCATCGCAGGTGCCGTGGGGGCAGAAGGCGCTCGCCGGCTATCTCGGAGAGCACCGCACGCTATGGCGTCACCATGACGCGGTCGCGCTGATCGAAGATGGCGCTCGCCTGCCCGAGATTCTTGTCGATGTCGGAACGGCCGATCCGTTCCTTGAGCAGGAGCTCCGCCCCGAGTTGCTTGAGCGCGCCTGTGCCGACGCCGGTATCGCGCTCACGCTTCGCCGCGAGCCCGGTTACGACCACAGCTACTATTTCATCTCGACCTTCATGGCCGAGCATTTGCGCTGGCATTCGGAGCGGCTGGCCGCATGAACTGGTATCCGCAGGCTCTGCCGGCAGCGACGGCGGTGGCCTGCGGCCTGTTGATCGGGATCGAGCGGGGCTGGAAGCTCAGGAAGGAGCGGTCGGGGACGCGGGTCGCGGGCGTTCGCACCTTCACCTTGCTCGGCCTGTTCGGCGGCCTTGCCGGATTGATTGCGACTCAGCGTCACGATGTCCTCGCGGCTATTCTGTTGATTCCAGCAGTAACGATCCTGGTCATCGGATACGCGCGACGAACGGGCGAGGATCGGGAAGACTCGACGACGCCCATCGCCGCGCTAGTGACCCTTGCGCTCGGATTCCTTTCGGGAACCGGATTGCCCGGTCTCGCAATCGCCGGGGCAGCGCTCGTCACCTTCGTTCTGGCGCTCCGGGTCGAACTCCACCGCTTCATAGAAAAAATGGACGAGGCCGACGTGAAGGCGCTGGCGCGCTACGCAGTCATCGCCGCGGCCGTCCTGCCCTTCCTCCCGAATGGCCATTACGGCCCGCTTGGTGCGTGGAACCCGCAGCGGTTGTGGCTAGTGGTGGTGCTGGTCACCGGCTTCTCCTTTTTCGGCTATGTCGCGAACAGGATTTTCGGGGAGCGGCAAGGGACGATTGCGACGGCACTGATCGGCGGCGCCTACAGCTCGACCGCGGTGACCCAGTCATTGGCCCAGCGGCTGGGAAGCGAGAAGCAAGCCGGTGCCGAGCCTGCCGGAATCGCGCTCGCGACGGCCGTTATGTACCTGCGTATCCCTGTGCTGATCGCGGTGCTTGCCACTCGCGTTCTTCCGCCGATCCTTGCCCTGATTGTACCTGCCTCGATTGTCGCCTGGGCCGCCGGTTTCTGGCTGTACCGGAAGGCGCCGAAAGCCGTGGCCCCGACCCCGCCAGGCAATCCGATCGCTTTGCTGCCGGCGCTTGGGTTCGTAGCCTTTGTCGCAGTGGCGGCGGTCATCGCGGCTTGGGCGCAGGGCCGTTTCGGGCAAAGCGGGATTGCCGTGCTCCTACTGATCATCGGCACGATGGATGTCGACGTGGCGATCGTAACGCTCGGCAGCCTTGCGCCCGAAGCGATCTCTCCTTTGCTGGCAGCCATGGCCATCAGCGGGACGGCCATTGCCAACATGGCCGTGAAGATCGGAATTACGCTTGTCTATGCGCGACGGAAAGGGCTGTCGGCGGCTGTGGCGATGGTTTCGAGCACGCTGGTGCTTGCCGCTGGTATCGCCGTCGCCTTCACTCAGCTGTAGCTATTCTTCCGACTGAATCAGCACGCTTTCGCCGATCAGAAGGAACAGGAGGAAGGGCGCCCAGGCAGCGATCAGGGGTGGGTAAACGCCCGCTCCGCCCATCGCCAGACTGAAATTGTCGGCCACGAAATAGGCAAAGCCGAGCGCCATGCCGGTTACCGCGCGGATCAGCACCTGCCCCGATCGCGCCAGCCCAAATGCCGCAATAGCCGCGAGCAGCGGCATCAGGATGCACGAGAGCGGACCCGAAATCTTGTGCCACAAGCCCGCTTCCACCTCCGCAGTCGGCTTTCCGGCCCGCTTCATCGCCGCGATCTTGTCTACGAGGTCGAAGAAGCTGGTTTCGTCGGGTTCCACCTTCGCGATGGTCAGCTGCTCCGGGGTCAGGCCCTGCAGGCCCATCATTTGCCGGGTTCGAGAAACGACGTTCATTGTCGAATCGTAGATGGTGACATTCTCCAGCCGCCACATTGAGCCGACCGGCTCCGCTCGCTGGGCATTGATGACCCGCTGTAATTCTCCATTCCGGAGCTCGTAGACGACCAGGTCATTGGCATGGAATTCGGCGCCGCTGCCGCCGATCCTCCCGGCGCGGACCTCATCCTCGCCGTGCAAGACCCAAACGTTCGTCAGGATCCCGGTTTCGGGCGGGATGGGTTTGTAGTCATTGTCGCTCCACGCATTCACCACGCGCGCCGAATTCACCACGACCCGTTCATTGAAAGCGAAGGCCAGCACTGCGATGACGACGCTCGCAAGCACGATCGGCGCCAGCATCTGGTGCGCCGAAACGCCCGCCGCCTTCATCGCCACCACTTCGCTGTTCTGATTGAGCCCGACGAAGGCGATCAGGGTTCCGAGCAGAACGGAGAACGGGAGGAATCGGGAGATCAGCTGCGGGATACGCAGGGAGACATATTTCCACAGCTCGGGATCGCCATTGCCGGGGACGGCGAGGATCTTCCCGGATTCGCCGAGCAGATCCAGAGTCATCAGCACCAGCACGAGCCCGATGAGAACCGCGAGGCTGCGCGTGAGGAACAGCCGCACTGTATAGAGCGCCAGCTGTCGCGAGGGGAAAAAGCGGAAGCTGCTCATGCCGATCTCGGCTTGGGAAACAGCCCGCGAATCGTCCTGACGAGCTTGGCCGCGGCCCATTCGAGCGTGCCGATCGGCTGTCCGCCCGGACGGTGGGCGATGACGTGATACATCCAGCCGATCAGCGCTGCGAGCCCCGCAAACGGCACCCACAGGGCGATCAGCGGATCCACCCGGCCCTGCTCGCCGGCAAACTGCCCGTATTGGTTGATCTTGTGATAGCCGACCATCATCAGGATACCGACGAAGATGCCGAGAGCAGAGGTGCTTCGCTTCGGCGGCACCGCTAACGCGACCGCGAGCATCGGCAACATCAACATCATCAGCACTTCCACCAGCCGGAAACTGAGGTTCGCCTGAGCACCGATCATCTGGATGTGCGAGGCCGCTTTGCCTCCGTAGCCGAGCAGGAAAAGCTCATGCAGGTAAAGCTCGTCGAAATCGATGCCCCGCTTCCTGAACTGATCGATCGGCGGAACTTTGATCGGCAGGTCGTAACTGGCGAACGTGAGCGTCCGCGGAGTCGCGAATTTCGGCGATTGCTGGATGAGCTTCCCATTCTTCAGCCGCAACAGGATCACCTGCTGATCGTCGGTCGACAGGAACTGGCCCGCTGCTGCGGTCGCCGCGACACTCATCCCCGAGGGGTCGTTCGCGGCCACGAAAATCCCCTGCAGGTTCGTGCCCTTGTTTTCACTCCGGTCAATTCGGATCGTCAGCTTTTTGCCCAGCGTGGTGAACTCGCCCACCTTGATCGAGGCGCCGAGAGCTCCGGAACGAAGATCGAACCGCAACCCTTCGTAGCGGTAGTGGGCAAAGGGCTCCAGGTATCCCACGATCCCGATATTCAGCACCATCAGAACAGCGGCGTAGATATAGGGGACGCGCAGCAGCCGACCGTAGCCGATCCCGATGCCGCGAAGCGCATCGAGTTCTGACGATAGCGCCAGCTTCCGGAAAGCCAGAAGGATTCCGAGCAGAAGCCCGATCGGGATTCCGAGCGAAAAATATTCCGGCAGCAGGTTGGCCAGCATCTTCCAGACGACACTCACTGGCCCGCCAGCGTCGACGACGAAGCTGAACAGCCGCAACATCTTGTCGAGCACGAGCAGCATTGCCGCCAGGATCAATGTCCCGAGCAGCGGCACGGCAATGGACCGGGCCAGGTAGCGATCGATCAACGTCAGCCGGTGCAAAATTCGAACGTCCCCGCACCATCATTTGGCCGCAAAGCGCGCCGACATAGCATTGGGGCCGTCTCACCTGTCGGCCCTTCAAATGAGGCTCATAGCGGACCGGCTGGCAAAATCATGTCGAAAACGCATTCGGAGGAAGAGGAGCGAACGGAGCCGATGGCTGCGCTGTGCCCGCTTCGGTGCGCAAGTCGTCCGCGGATCGCTTTGCTTTCCAACCCCAAGTCGACGCGCAATCTCGCCGAACTCTCGAAAATTCGGGATTATTGCGCCGACCACCCGGACATTTTTCATTATGAAGTGGAGCGGGCGGAGCAGATTGGGGACGCTCTGCGGACCATCGCCCGAATCCGGCCGAAGATGCTGGTGATCAATGGCGGCGACGGCACTGTCCAGTCGGCGCTGACCGAAATGCATAATGGGCGCTACTTTGGGGACCAGCCTCCGCCGGTGTCTGTGCTGCCGAGCGGCAAGACAAATCTGATTGCGCTCGATTTAGGCGTCCGAGGCGATCCGATTTCAGCGCTCGAGCGGCTGGTCGAGATCGCTCAGGGCGATCTGGAGTCGCACATCGTCGCACGCGAAGTGATCGCACTTCGAAAGGACGGGGTCGAGCGGCCGGTGATCGGAATGTTCCTCGGCGGCGCAGGTCTGGCCGACACGATGCTGTTCTGCCGGCACAAGATTTACCCGCTCGGGCTTCCGAACGGGCTCAGCCATGTGCTCGCGGGAATTGCGCTTTTCGTTCGGCTGCTGCTGAAGCTGAAGGCGAGCTTCCTCCCGCCGCCGCCGCAGCCGACGGAGCTGTTGCTGCGCAAACGCGGACGCCTATCAGGCAAGTTCGTTTTCCTTGCCGTCACGACGCTCGAGAAACTTCTTCTGGCTTCCGAACTTGGGGGCGAGGGCCGCGGGCGTCTGAAGCTGGTGGCGATCGAAGAGCGGCCGGCCTCCGTGATCCGCGCAATTTTCACCGGCATCTCGGGGGGATATCGCGGCCAGAAGATGCGCGGAATCCACTATGCGGAAGTGGACGAGATCGAAATCGAGGCCGACAGCTCGAGCGTGATCCTAGACGGCGAAATCTTCCGCACCGAAAAGGGGCGGCCGATCCGTCTCAACCCGGCCGAACCTCTCTCCTTTGTGAAGCTCGCCGCCTAGCCTCGGCTCAACAGAAAATTAACCACGTCCAGCCTACCGATCTCGTGCCGGATCGGGAGAGTGAAGTTGCACGAGATTATCTCCCTTGCCGCCGACGTGGCCGCAACGCTGTTCGTTATTGGCCTCTGCATAATCATCGAACAGGTTTCGGTGATTGAGCGATTCTCGCTCCGGTCGCGCTTACCCGGAATCATGATGAACATCGCACAGGTGCCCCTCAGTTTGATGTTCGCGTGGCCGCTCAGCAAATGCTGGCATTCGCTGTCGATCGGAAAGCTCATCACGATTCCGCTATGGTCCTGGCTCGGGCCGCTCGGGGCGGCCGGATACGCACTGCAGATTCTCGCGCTGCTCCTGATCGTGGATTTTCTCACTTACTGGCGGCACCGGACCGAACATAAGATCTTCTGGCCCATTCACGCCGTCCACCACTCCCCCACCGAGCTGCACGCGGCCAATGATATCGGCCATCCGATGCAGGTCTGGTTTAGCCTGGTGTTCATCGCGTTCCCATTGAGCCTGGTGCAGATCGATGGCCCGGAAACGCCCGTAACAGTCAGCTTCATCGTAGTGCTGCTGACCTATTACATTCATTCCCCGATCGATGTGCACTTCGGACCTCTGCGCAAAATCCTGGTGGACAATCGCTTTCATCGAATTCACCACTCTCTGGAGCCTCGGCACTTCGACAAGAACTTCAGCATCTGCTTCAGCATCTGGGACCGTTTGTTTGGAACTGCCTATGATCCAGCTCCTGACGAGTGGCCGGACGTGGGACTGGAGGACTTTGAAGCCCCCCGCACACTGCACGATTATCTGTTTTTGCCGTTTCGTAAGCGGAACGGAAGCTCGAAGAGGTCTGCCGATGCCGCAGCCGCTCCGGCCTCCGGTGGCCCATGCGTGAGCGCACTGAGTTGCGCGACCTCGTCGCTGCCGAGCTCTCAGAGCCGCTAGATCCGCGCGTCACCGCGGTCGCGGAAGCGATTGCCGCTCGCCACGACCCCTCGTCGCGGGCAGTCCTGTTCTACGGTTCCTGCCTTCGCGAGAGCCAGCTCGAAGGGCGGATGCTCGATTTCTACCTGATCGTCTCCGACTACCGCACGGCCTATGACAGGCGCGGGTTGGCCGCAGCGAACCGCCTCATCCCCCCGAACGTCTTCTACTTCGAAAAGAACGGGCTGGCCGCGAAATATGCGGTCCTGAGCGAAGCGGATTTTGCGCGAGAATGCGACGCATCGGCGCGGACCGCCTCGGTGTTCGCGCGCTTTTCGCAGCCGAGTCGCCTCGTTTGGGCTGCGGATGAAGGGGTCCGCAACCGCGTGATTTGCTGTGTCGCGCGCGCCGCTCCGGTGCTCCTCGGACTTACCCGTCCGACTTTGTCCGATGATGAGGCGGCGGATCCGCTAGAACTCTGGAAGAAAGCGTTCCACCTCACCTATGGCGCGGAGCTCCGCGCTGAACGGGCTTCGCGGCCGGAGGCCATCGTCGACTCGGATCCGGACCGGTACCGCCGCTTCGCAAAGGCCGCAGGGTTTCCTGACCACCGAAGCTTCACCGAAGCCCAGCGGCGCACCTCGGAACATGCCTGGCGGCAGTTCCAGCGGAGGGGAAAGCGCGCATCGCTCCTGCGCCTGATCAAAGCGAGCTTCACCTTCGCCGGCGGGGCCGAATATATCGCATGGAAGATCAACCGCCACGCCGGAACCCGCATTGAGCTCAAGCCCTGGCAGCGCCGCCACCCCCTGCTCGCAGGCATCAGCCTGCTGCCGCGGCTCCTGAAGTGCGGTGCGATTCGCTAGCCGAACGGCTCAACGCTGAACCGACCGCCGAAGCCAGAGCGGCGACCGTGAAGGGCTTCCGCAGCAGTTCGTAACCGACGAGATCGTCACTCTCGCCCTCTCCGACATAGCCGGTGACGAACAGCACCGCGAAATCGGTTCGCCGCTGCTTCAGGACCCGGATCAGCTCCGGGCCGGTCATCTCGGGCATGATGATGTCGCTGATGACGAGATCGAATCTCTCGCCGTCGAACAGCTGCATCGCTTCCGCTCCGCTTTCGCAGGCCACCGGCTCGTAATCCAGGTCCTGGAGCGCTTCGACAGTCGCGGAGCGAACCCGCGGATCGTCCTCGACGACCAGGATCCGCGCGCCTGCGATCCGGACCTCGTCCGAGCTCTCGTTCGCCGCGTGCAGCCGCACCGGCGGTTCGACCCGGGTTCGCGGCAGATAGAGCGACACGGTCGTGCCCTTCCCCACCTGGCTTTCGATTCCGACCTCACCGCCCGATTGATGGGCGAAGCCGAAAATCTGGCTGAGGCCAAGCCCGGTTCCCTTCCCCACCGGCTTCGTTGTGAAAAACGGCTCGAACGCTCGCTCCAGCACTTCCGGAGTCATTCCGCAGCCGGTGTCGCTGACCGAAATCTGGACGTAATCGCCCGCCTGGACATCTCCCACCTGGTTGGCGGCGAGGCTCACGTTGCGGGTCTCGATCCGCATCCGACCGGTTCCGTTCATCGCGTCGCGTGCGTTCACGGCCAGATTGACGATCGCATTCTCCAGCTGGTGCGGGTCGACATAGATGGGCCAGGTGCCCGGCGCGACCTCCACTTTCATCCGGATCCGCTCGCCGAGGGTCCGGTCCAGCAGGTCGGACATGCTCCCAACCAGTTCGCCCGCGTCGACCCGTTCGGGTAACAGCGGCTCCGACCGCGCGAATGACAACAGGCGGCGGGTGAGGGCGGCGGCTCGAGTGGCGCCTTCCATCGCGTTGTTGAGGTGGTTCATCACCTCGCGGCGAGGGCCGTTGAGGCGCCTTCGTGCAAGATCGATTCCACCGACGACTACCGCCAGCATGTTGTTGAAATCGTGAGCAATGCCGCCGGTTAGCTGGCCGACCGCCTCCATTTTCTGGACCTGCCGGAGCTGGGATTCCGCGGCCTGCCGTTCTTCTGCCTCCGCACGGAGCGCCTCGTTGGCTGCTCTCAACTCTTGCGTGCGTTCTGCCACCGCTATTTCCAGCACTTCAGCGCGTTCAGCTTCCTTTTCTGCAAGCCGCCGCGCTGCAGCATTCTGCCGAAGCGCCTGAACCGCAACGAGGCCCAGGAAGATCGCGCCGGCGCCGACCAGCACGCCGAGCCAGCTGAGATATAGGGTAAGCTGGTCTGCTCTGGCTGAAAATACGGTCGATTGCTGCATCCGGTCCTCGAGCGAGGTGCGTTCGCTGTCGGCGATCTCTCTTAGCTTGGCGTGGAGGGCAGGCTCGAGCGGCGGCCGAGTCGCTGCATAATAATAGCTGATGCCATAGCTGCTCTTGGGCTTGATCGAGCCGGTTGCTTGCGCGTGCACGACTTTTGCGACGTTGGCGAATTTGGCGCCGAGCTGGTCGTAGAGGTTCTGCAGGTCGCCGACCCTGCGCTCCTGCTCAGGATTGTTGCTGACCAGTTGCCGCAGCTGCGCGATCTGGTTTCCGGCCAACGTCCATTGATCGTAATAGATATTGCCGCTGGTCTGGGTGTCCTCGTCGAGAGCAAACCGGCCGAGCGCCGCTTCGGAACGCGAAATGCTCGCGTCCACCGACCGGGCCAGCAGGTTCACATCATATGAGTGCCGTTCAAGCTGAATTGCGCTGTCGCGATCACTGTTCGACATCGCAACCAGAAAAACCATGCCCAGAAGCACGAGTACGGCGATGAGCGCTCCCGCCGCCGCGCCGCCGCGCCCCCAGTCGAAGCGAATTTCGTCCCCGCCCGAGATCATGGCGTCAGTGTAGACCTCTGCCGTCCGCGGCGGAAGCCTAGCCGGCTATTATTGAATGCAACCCGTCGCTCTTCCGGCAGCAGCGAACATATTGAGGATCTCCCCCACCTGCTCGGTGGAGTGCTCGGCGCAGAGGGAGCATCGAAGCAAGGTCATGCCGGCGGGGGTCGCCGGCGGCCGGGCCAGATTGACATAAAGCCCCTCCTTCAGAAGTGCTTCCCACATCGCTGCTCCGGTTTCGAGATCGGGCATGATGACTGCGATGATCGCCGACTGCGGCTCGTCCGTGCCGAGCGTGAACCCCAATTTCTTGAGGCCGCCGTGCAGCCGCTTCGAATTCTCCCACAAATGCGCGCGCTTGTCGGCGCCGTGCATCAGCTTTCGGACCGAAGTGGCAGCCGTCGCCACGACGGATGGCGGCAAGGACGCCGTGAACACGTAGGGGCGGCAGACCAGCCGAAGGATTTCGAACTTCGGGTGGTTGGAAACGCAGAAACCGCCGACTGTGCCGACCGATTTGGAAAAGGTGCCGATGATGAAATCGACGTCGTCGATCACCCCCTGGGCCTCGGCGACCCCGCGTCCATGCTCGCCGATGAAACCCATGGAATGCGCTTCATCGACCAGAACCATCGCCCCGGCAGCCTTGGAGACGGCGACCATCTCCTTCAGCGGGGCGACATCCCCCATCATCGAATAAACGCCCTCCAGCACCACCAGCTTGCCCGCCTCGGAAGGGATCCGGTTGAGCCGTTTTTCGAGCGCATCGACGTCATTGTGGCGGAAGGGCACGATCTGCGCGTTGCCCATCGCACAGCCGTCGTAGATGGATGCGTGGCTGTCGATATCGAGGACGACATAGTCGTCCTTTCCGGCGAGAGTGGAAATGATGCCGAGATTGGCCTGGTAGCCGGTCGAAAAGACCATCGCATGGTCCATCGCGTAGAACTCGCGGAGCGCGTCTTCCACCGCCCGATGGCCGACATAGGTGCCGTTCAACACCCGGCTGCCGGTGGTTCCCGAACCGAACTCCTCCAGAGCCTTCTTGCCCGCCTCGATCACGTCCGGGTCGAATGTCATCCCCATATAATTGTAGGTGCCGAGCAGGATCGTCCTTTTGCCGTTGCAGATGGCGACGGTGGGGCTTTCGACCCGTTCCATGACCAGGTTGAACGGGTCCGTGACCCCGCTCTCGAGCAGCTTTTCGCGCTGCTCGATCAGGGAATCGAATTTGGAAAGGAGGTCGCTCACCTCTTCGAGAGCTCGCGCACGGCGTCGGCAAGCTGGCCGACAGTCTCGATCTCAGCCTGCATGTTCATTGTGATCAGGATGTCGAATTCGTCCTCGATCGAGGCGACGAAGTCGAGCACGGTCAGGCTGTCCCACTCCAGGTCCTGCTGGAAACGGGTGTCGGGCGTGATCGCCACGCTTTTCTTGTTGAATGGCTCGATCAGCGCCTCAACGCGGGCAAATGTGTCGTCGCTCTGGTTCATGGGGCCGCCCTATTCGCGGTCACGGCCTTTCGCAACGCAATGGGGCGCGAATGCGGCGCGGTTGGGGCGGCGGTGGAACTGTCCGACTGCGTTATGCGATTGCCTCGGGAAGAGGCGGAAGGCCGGCGACCGGCGCGCGCCTTGAACCGGCGAAGATACTCGGCCGAAGCCAGGAACTGATCCTTCGGGTCAGCCGAAGATCGCCCTCGACGATGAGTTCGCCGGCCAGCACTGCGTCGCGATAGCTTCGGTCGCCAATCCACACCTCGCTCATCGTCCTCGCAGTCGTGGTGAAGAAAACGTCCACATCGCGACCGGGTTGGGTGATGCAGACATCAACCTTGCCGGCGCGGACCAGCAGCCACCAGTCGCGCTGTTCCGGAATATCGTCGAACCGGAAGTGGATCACCGTTTCGCTGCCGGGAAGTTCGGCGGGGTCGATACTCCGCTCCAGGTAGAGCATCAGCATCTCGACATCGAGATAGTCGGTGGCAAGCGTGTTGCGCGCCCAGCACAAGCCCCATTCGCCAAGCGCAATGATAATCGGCTTGAGCGCCTCGCACGCGGCAGTTGGGGAATATTCGAACCCGCGCTGGCCATTGATTCGCCGTCGGACGACAAGCCCCTCGGCTTCGAAATATTTGAGCCGGGCGGTCAGCAGCGCCGGCGAGATATCCCCCAGGCCCCGCTGGAGCTGGTTGAACCGCCGCCCGCCCATCAGCAGTTCGCGAACGATCAGGAAGGTCCAGCGTTCGCCAAGGATTTCAGCGGCTTTGGAAATGGGGCAGAACTGGCCGTAGTTCATGGCGCCTCCGCTCTTCTCCGATACACCCGGCGTGGGCCATCCATCCACTTCAAAAACTGTAGTCCTTTCCTTCAGATGCTGAACTTGGTGTGCGGTCTCGCAGCGCCGAAAGGGAGGAGGCACCGGCCATGGCCGGGCTGCATCAAGGAGAAGGCGAAATGCCGTTAGTCACAATCGACGTTATCAAGGATGTTTTCACCCCGGATCAAAAGAGATCGATGATCGAGAAGGTCACCGATGCGATGGTCGCGGTCGAAGGTGAATCGCTGCGCCCGGTCACGTGGGTGAAGATCAACGAGATTGCGCAGGGCGATTGGGGCATCGGTGGAAAGGCTCTCAACGCTGCGGCGGTGCATACGATGAGTGCCTGACGCTCGAACCCCTCGGGTCGAGGCGGTCGGGGACTACAACCAGCCTTTCTGCCGATACCATTCCGCGGTGGCCCTCAGTCCGGACTCGGTTTCGACCTGGGGCTTCCACAAGCTCTCCGCCGGCCGCTTCGCCGGATCGACTGACCAGTCGCGGTGACTGAAATAGGCTGCCCGGTCAGCGGAGAGCTTTGCCTTTTCGCGCCGTACGAGTTGATCGATCACCGCCCCCAGCTTCAGCATCGGGCCGGGCATGGACAGGGACAGGTTGCGGCGCCCGACCGCTCGCCCGATCGCTTTGGCCAGCTGCGTGTGGGTCCAGCCGCCGGGCCTGCCGTCATCCGGCTCGTAAAGGACTCCGGCTTCGTCGGCGGCCGCCGCAAGCCGGAGCAGAAGCCGCGCGAGATCGTCGACATGAATGACGGAGACCCGGCCATGCGGCGGCAAGAGCATCAGGCCCGTCTTCGCCCATTTGAAGAGGTCCAGGGTCTCCCGATCACCCGGCCCATAGACCGCGGGGGGGCGGACCATCGCCCAATCGAGCCCCGACCGCTCCACCAGTTCCTCGGCCCGTGCTTTCGATCTGCCGTATTTCGACAGCTTCGGCTCGCGCGCGGCAAGCGAAGAAACGTGGACGAAGCGCGTCACTCCTGCAGCCGTCGCCGCGGCGAGCATCGCCAGCGTGCCCTGCACGTTCCCCAGCTCAAAGTCGGCCGGATCGCGCGGGTTGAGGACGCCGGCAATGTGGATGACTGCGTCCGCGTCCTTGACGAGATCGCGCAGGCTCTCGGGCCTGTCGAGGGAGCCTTCGATCCAACGGAGCCTTTCCCTTGGCTCCTGCGGGCGGCGAGTCAGCGCGGTCACCTCATGTCCGGCTTCAAGCGCGGCCTTGAGGAAATGCGGGCCGACGAACCCGGTGCCGCCGGTCGCCGCCAGTTTCATAGCGGCGACCAGACTTCGTTCGGTTCACCCTCGGGCTCACTCTTCTGGGCCTCCGGTCCCAGCGTCTCGATGATGCGGTCAAGGAGGGCGTCCATCCCTTCTCCCGTCGCGGCCGAGATCGCCAGCGGCTCGGCTGCTCCAGCCTTGATCAAGGCCTTCCGCGCCTTCTCGACTGTCTTTGTATCGGCAATGTCGACTCGGCTGAGGGCAACGACTTCCGGCTTCTCATGGAGACCGGCTCCATAGCGGCCAAGTTCCTCGCGGACGGTTTGCCACGCTGTGACGGGATCTTCGCCCGTTGCATCGACCAGGTGAAGCAGCACGCGCGTTCGCTCGACATGGCCAAGGAATCGGTCACCGATTCCCGCGCCCTCCGCCGCGCCCTCGATCAGGCCGGGAATATCGGCAAGGACGAACTCGCGTCCCTTGTGGCGGACCACGCCCAGCTGCGGCCTCAGCGTGGTGAACGGATAATCACCCACCTTCGCGGTCGCGTTGGTCACTGCGTTCAGGAGGGTCGACTTGCCGGCGTTCGGAAGGCCGACCAGCCCGACATCCGCCAGCAGCTTGAGCCGGAGCCAGACCCACATCTCTTCGCCCGGCCAGCCGGTGGTGTGCTGGCGCGGCGCGCGGTTGGTCGAGCTCTTGTAACTAGCGTTGCCGCGGCCGCCGTCCCCCCCTTTCAGCAGGGTGATCCGCTGGCCCTCGTGGGTGAGGTCGGCAAGCAGGCTGCGTTCTTCGTCGTCGGCCAAAATTTGAGTCCCGATCGGAACGCGTACGACGAGGTCCCGCCCTCCGGCGCCTGTCTTGTTCGCGCCAGCGCCGCCCTTTCCCCGAGGTGCTCGGAAATGCTGCGTGTAACGAAAGTCGATCAGGGTGTTCAGGCCCGGCACAGCTTCGAAGATGATGTCGCCGCCCTTGCCTCCGTCGCCGCCGTCAGGGCCGCCATATTCGATGAACTTCTCGCGGCGAAAGCTGACGGCCCCGGGACCGCCGGAGCCCGACTGGATGTAGATCTTGGCCTGGTCGAGGAAGTGCATTGCCCCGGGTTAGGGGATCGCGGTCGAGAGAGGAAGGTTCGGCGCTTTGCCTGGCAGGCAATAGAGGCGGCAGACTGATTCCACGATCGAACGCGCGAACGCGTCCTCCACGGTCTGGCCGGCGATGAATATGCGAAAATAGATCGGCCCCGCCGCTGAGGCGAAGAGCGCTTCGCGATCGACCTCGGCCGGGAGCTCGCCCCGCGCTATGGCAGCGTCGAACATCGGCGCGAGCTGAGTCATTCGCTGCTGGAAGTAGGTTCGGATGTAATCGGACTTGCCTCGAAGCTCGGCTGCAACCCTGAGGACGGCTGGGCCGGCCGGCGATTCGAGCACCTCGACCAGCTTGCGCAGTACCGAGGTAAGATCCTCAGCGAAGCTCTTTCCGCAATCGGGGACTACCTCCTCACCGGCGCGCGCCACCCATGCATCGACTATGGCATCCCACCGGTCCGGAAAGCGGCGGTAGAGCGTGGAGCGCTCAATTCCTGCGCGGTGCGCAACGGCGGAAAAGGTGCAGGCGTCGACGCCGCCCTCAATGACCAGGTCGCGGATCGCCTGCTGAATCCGCGCGGTAACCTCCGCCGTTCGGCCGCCCGGTCGCTGCCGTGAATTCGTATGCATGGCAGTTGAACGTTGATTCATCTTGTGCCATCCACTAACGCAACACTCTGTTGCATTAACAAGGTCCATCCCACATGTCTATCGATATCAACGCGGCTCGCCGCTGGCGGGCCGCGCAAACCATTGGTTCTGCGCACTTCTGCCAGCTCTGGACCGGCACATGACAAACGCTGACAACGCACCTCGCGTTCTGATCGCCGGCGCCGGCGGCGGAGTCGGCCTGGCGTGCGCCGAGGCCTTTGCGAGCCACGGCGCGAAGCTCGTCCTCACCGACTGCGACGGTATCGCACTCAGCGCTGCCGCCGGCCGCCTTGGCGCAATATCGCGGCATTGCGATGCGATCGGAAGCTGCAGTGTCGAAATCCTCGCTGAGGAGATGAGATCTCTTTTGCCTGCCCTGGATGTGGTCGTAAACGCCGCGGGCCGCGGCTACGTCCGCACCCTGGCGATGGCAAGAGTCACCCAGGCTATGCTTCCCCTCTTGCGAAAGGGGTCGGGGCGCAGGCTGGTGTTTAACATTCCGTCGACCGGTCGATTTCCCGATCCCGACGGCATGTTCCCCTACGCCAGCTCGCTTGACGGGTTCCAGCGTCTTTCGGCGGTGCTCAAGGAGCAGACTCGCGGCAGCGGGATCGAGGTCGTGACCATCGCGCCGGAACTGGTTGGCGGGCAGCATTTCGATCCCCTCCATGCCGACAGAGCTGGCTCGCCGCTTGTGATCGATAGAAGGACCGCCGAGCGTATTCTCGAGCTCACCTTGGCGGCACGTCCGGAATGGTCGGGAACGGCGCGGCCAGCCGCGCGCCGCGCTTGAGCGGCAAAGCCGCGCGGTTCGGCCGGAACGCCTAAAAGACCTTTCGGATTTCCAGCTCGATCGTCCGGCCTATCGGATCCCGGTAAGCCGGCTGGTATTCAATCGGAGTCATGCCGGCCGAATTGCGGACCTTCTGCCGCTGGTCCGTTGCATTGACGACGTCCACCGTGAAGCGAAGGCCTTTTGCCCAGGCTGAGCTCGGGACGAATCGGCGCGCATCGGCGAACAGCCGGAAGTTGATCAGCATCAGCGGAGAAAAGTGCAATGTGTCGCCGAGCCCGTCGATGCTGGTGTCCAGGCTGCTCTTGCTCCGCCAGGTAACGCCGATGCGAGCGCCAATTCCTCCCGAAGTAAGCGCGGCAGTAGAGTCGATCTGGTGCCGCACTTGTCCGCCCCCGATGCCAAGCGCACCTCCTCCGAGCAGGTCAACGCTGCCCAGGCCGGGCCGGATCAATAGCCGGTCCGAAAAGACCATCGTGTGATTGGCGGTCAGCTGGAAGTAGGTCGCGGGCCGCCCCGCTGGGGTCTGTTGTCCTTGTCCGGGTTCGGCTTTCGAAGATCCGCTGGATTTCCTGAGAATGGTTCCGCCGATGAGCTTCGCGCGCATGCTCAGGCCCCAGCGCAGCATCTTCTGCTGGTGAGATTCGAAATTGACCGGCCGGAAATCGACGGACACCAACGTGCCGCTCGCATCGCGGACGTACCGGTCGGGAAACGCAAGCATGACAGGAAGGCTGGCGGGCGGAAGGGACGAAATGTAGTTGCGCCCGTCGGTTTCGGTATATTCTGCATTCAGGACAAGATTGAGAGCGGGGTCCAGCCGAGCGAGAGCGGAAAGACGGTGAATTCTGTCGGTTTCGGGTTTCAGCGACGGGTTCCCGCCCTGGATTTCGGAAACATCTACAGTTTGCCCGGTAAGCGGATCGAATACGCGCACTTCCGGAATGACAATAACTGGGTTTCCAAGCAACTGAATCGAAGCCGGTGTCGCCGTTTTCTCGATGGATGCCCGGAGGCTAAGCGCCGAAAACGGGTCCCAATTGAGGCCAAAGCCGTAGCTGGTCAGCGACCCGGCGTCCGAATAATGCGCCAGCGAGTATTCGGCGGTCGCATCGAGATCACCGGCTTGCGGCAGGAACCCGTTGTCGCGGCTGGTTAGCGGCACGTCGATTGCGCCGCGAATCGATTGCTGGTCGCGGTGGAGATTGCGATTGATGGAGCTCGAAAAATTGCTCTCCGAATGAATGCCGTACCAGGAGAGGCGGCCTTCTATCGTTGTCTGGACCGGCCCCGCGGGAAGGGCGAGCGACGGGCCCGTCGCGGAAGCTTGCGCTTCACTGTTCGTCGTGCGCGAGTTGCTGCGATCACTCGCGATGCCGATCAGATCCAAGAGGTCCGTTGAAAACGGATTCACTGTCTCCGGAATAGCAATGGTCGAGAAAGTCGTCTGTTCGTCCGTTGTGAAACTCGTCTTCAATTCGGTGTAGTGGAAGGTAAGGTTCGAGATCCACCGGCCGAACCGTCCGTTGAACGCCAGCTTCGCCTCCGCGCTGTCATTCTGCGAGCGGGAGCACAGCGGATTCGGACCGTAATCGGCCAGGCCGACTTCGGTAGAAAAAGGCGAAAAGGGGTTCGCTGGAGACAGAACGAAAAGTGCTGAAGGCAATCCGTCCAACGAATGGCTGATGGCGTGATCGAGCCGGAAGCCGGCATCGGCCGTGAGCCAGGGAGCAAGCCTTGTGCTCGCTGTGCCATTGAGATCGAAGTTCCTCAGTTTTGGCCGAAGCGTTCGAAAGTCACCGATGTCGGTGACCGCGGGATTGTTCGCATCCGCGGCGAAGTCCGCCAGAGTCGGATTTGACCCCATCGGTACGGGTGCCACCGTGACAGTCTGGCCGGCCGCGGCGCTCAGCAGCGGATCGATCTCTCCACCGACGTCGGGATAGCTGACGATGTTCCCGCCGATTGCATAGGGCGTGAGCAGCTCCGGCTGAATGACATTGCGATCGCTCTCCAGGAGAGAGCTTTCATCGCGCACACGCAATGCAAGATTGGCGCGCGTGTTGTTCTGGATGAAGGTCAGCAGACCTTCGCCGCGCTCGCTGTGCCAATCGCCTTCGGTTGCGATCTTGGGTGCCGCGGTCAGAGTCACGGCACGCATGTGCCGGACCAGCGTGAGGCTGATGACCCGCTGCCCGGTGCTTCCTCCGAGCTTTACCGCCGATCCCCGCGGAAGCACTTTCACTTGCTGCAGCGCCTCGACCGGATACCCACCGATGTCGCTGAGGTCGTTGACCCGCTCGCCGTTCACGAGAATCAGCGGCTCCTGGTCCTCCCCGAGCTCGCCTTCGACCTCGCCGACCAGATCGTCGATGGTGCTGACTCCGTAACTTTGGATTCCCTGCTGATCGAGCTGATATTCAGGCTGGGTTTCGCGAAGAAGCTGACCCGTAACGACGATCTCCTGCTCGCGCTGATCCGGGTTCGCCGGATTGGTTTGCTGGCTGACCGCCTCCGCGCTGGAAGCGCCGCCTTCCGCCGAGGCGGTTGCGTCAGCGCCGGCAGGGATCGAGGCGCCGGCGAGCAGGAGCGCCACCACAGTGCGTCCTGCGGGGCGGCATTGACGGAGTTGGATCGGCGGCCCCCCGGCCTTGCATCCAAGATCGAACACGCGCTCTGCCCCCTTCCCGGTGAATATTTTTGCAACCATCAGGTAAAGAAAAGGCCCCCGACGTTGGCGCTTCGCCTCAGCCGGGGGCCAGATTGTCGCGGCATGTATCCGCAAGACTTGTCTTACGGTGCGGCGTTACCGCTGATCACCTGACCGCCGGCGGCCGTATTCGCGGCGCTGCAATTGCCGGTGAAGCCGTGCATCTGCGTCCACGTCCCGGGCTTGCCCTTGGTGACGTTGTTCGGCGAGATGCAGATCAGGACGTTGGTGTCGTGGAAATCGCCACTGGTCGTGACCGGCGGACCGTTGTGATCGATATAGTCGTCGGTTGGAACGTCCTGGGTTCCGGTGACGGTGCTGTTTCCAGTGCTCTGGAGACCAGCGGGATAGATCGAATCCGGCCCATGGCCCGGTCCGCCCGGATCCTTCCACACTTCGCAATCGAATGTGGAGCCGAGGACCTGATGATAATGCTGGTGGTAATAGAGATCGCTCGACGGATAGGTCGCGGTGTTGGCGTCGGCGCCCGTCCATACGTTGGGGCTCTGCCCATTATGATGATAGGTCGCGTCGAAGTTGCCGTAGTTGCTGTAGGTCGGCGTTCCGGTCGGGACCTGCTGCCACCACGTGGTGTCGGTCACCAGCGTTGAGCTTAGCACCACATTGTCCGTCTCGTTGATTGCGTCCGTCTGGAATTGAGAATTGGGATCGTTTGGACGCAGGATTTCCTGACAAACCTGGTCAGGCGTAAGCCCGCTTGTGTCTTGAACGGAAGGAAGCGGGATATCGTCGTTCGGTCCTGCATAGGCCGGTACGCTCATGAAGCTGGACGACAGTATGGCCGTCGCCGCCAAAAGTGCTCTTTTCATCGAGAGGGTCCCTTGTTGTGTCGCGTGCATGGCGTCGAGCCTCTGGCCGCGACTCGTGCGCTAACCCTCTGTTAACTGTTTGTTAATTTCCCGATAACTTACCGAAAGTTAGCAGAAATGCTGAATCCCCGTTAACCGTCCCGTTCCGGGACGTGGCGATTCAGCTCAACTTCCGATTCAGGCGCCGACGAGCTCGGGTGCGCGGATTGCAAGCTCGGTGCGGTTAGCGACTCCGGTCTTCTCGAACACGGAGTGGAGATAGACCTTCACCGTGCCTTCCGTGACCCCCAGCCGCTCGGCGATATCGCGGTTCCTGAGGCCCTGCCGGACCAATCCCACGAGCTCCCTTTCCCGCGGACTGAGCGCCACGCGGCTGGTGCCGTCGCGAACGGCGGTTGCTCGCTCTCGAAGCGCGGGGTCGATCCAGTCGCCGCCGTCGCGGACATGGTCGAGACAATCGATCAGGAGGCCGGGGTCGGACGTCTTCAGAACCACCCCGTCCACCTTCAACGACAGGGCTTCCGCAAATCCATGATCGTCCAGGGAGGCGGTCAGCAGAACGACGGGTTTGTGGTCGCTGCTCTTTCGAAGCTGTCGAAGGACGGTTAGGCCGTCCCCTTCCGGCATCTGAACATCGAGGATGAGGATTTCGGGCTTGTATTCCTCCACAGCATTGATCGCTTCGGCGCCGGTGGAGGCGGTTGCGACCAATGTGTAGTCGCTTCCGCGAAGCAAGGACGCGACCGCCGATTGGATCATCGGATGGTCGTCGGCCAGCAATACCTTCGTCAATATGGTCGCTCCTCTTTCAACGGGAGGGTGATCGACACGGTCGTAACCTTATCATTGGTTATAAGCATAAGCGATCCCGAAGCTTCGTCCACCCGCTCCCGCAGCGACCACGGCGATCCGGATGTCAGCTTTTCCCCCAATGATCCTGGATTGGCGACTTCTAGAACCAGATTTTCGTCGTCGCATCTGAGGTTTACGGACACCGACGGAGCGGAGGCGTGCCGGACGGCATTCGCGACCGCTTCGCGGACCAGCTGGTGCGCATCGAGGTGAAGGCGCGTCGGAGCCACCAAATCGGGGACGGTCGCCTCGAAATCGCATTCGATGTCCCACTGCCGCGCCAGTCTCTCACAAAGAGCGCGCAAATCCGCGGCCAATTGAGGCAAGGCGACGTTGTTGTTGCGGAGGGCACCGATTGCCGAGCGGAGCTCACGCTGCTCTTCCAGCAGAAGCTGCTTCAGTTCTCGAAGATCGGAATCGATCACCGCACCGGACTTGGCCGCCCGTGTGGCCGCCTCCACCCTGAACGTCGCGCCGGCGAGGAATTGGACGATGCTGTCGTGGAGATCGCGTGACAGCGCCAGCCGGGCGCGAGCGATGGCGCTGTCGCTGACCGCCTGGAGCAGCGCGTGCCGTTCCAGATGCGTGGCGATCGAGCTTGCAACCAGCCCCCCCAGCTCGATGTGATCGGTGCAAAGCCCTTCGATTCCGCCAAGCAGCATCTGGCCTTCGCCGGTTTCGCTCCGGACCGGGATCGCCAGCCCTTCCTCGAAACCAAATCGGGTTCCGATCTCCGGATCCAGCCATTCACTGGCTGGGAAGAAGCGCATTCGTCGATGCGTCCCACGGGTTAACGCCCGGTTCCGAGCCACACGGAATAGAAACGGACGTTCACCAAGTTCCGGGTTGGAGGTTTTGGGGTGAAGCGTCGTGATCTGGCTCTCGCCATCTCGAATCTGGACCAGCGTGATGTCGCGCGAACTGGGGCTTCGCCACAAGAACAGGCCGCCGCCGGATTTCAAAATCCTGCAGGTTTCATTGAGCGCGGTTTCGAGCGGCGAATCGACAAGGGAAATGTCGGAAAGGAAGCCCTCGCTCGGCAGTGCGATCCCTGAAAATCCCTGGTTGACCCCGAACCAGATGAGGATTGCGGAAAGGATGACCAGGTGACCGCTGCGCACAATGAAACGCTGCAGGTCGAAGTCGGCATTGTCGGAAAAGTGAACCGAAAGCCCGACGAAGAACCCTGCGGCCATAAACAGAAGCACCACCGCCGCCACCGTCAGCGCGGTTTCCCTGAAGCCCCAGCGGATCGCCGCCGAGATCACGATGAAGACGAAGAACAGGAAGAAAGGGCTGGTGTAGCCGTCGGTCGCATAGACCAGCAGGCTGAATGCCACCATGTCGAGCAAGTGCATCGGCGTGGCGAGCTTGGCGTCGAGCCACCAGTCGTTCCAGATTGCCGCCGCCACGGCGACCGCTACCGCGACATACAATCCGAGCAGCGCGTAAGTAATCGTGGCGTTCTGCGCCGGTTCGTTCGGATCGATCCAGATCGCGAACAGGAACAGGACTGCCAGGAATGCGCGGCCTAGGGCAATCACGCGCCCGGAACGATGCTTCAGCACATCATCGAACATCGCCGCTTCGTTCCCCGACCGCCAGCTATCCTTGGATAGCATGTTCGACAGCCGGGGAAACTCCGCATTATTCCTTATGGCGGCCGGTCAGGCTGCAAGCGGCTCCATTTGCCGATCGCTGCAAAGGCGGAGCCGCATCAGCCGCGCCGGGACCTCTTCTCCTCGAGCGCGGCTCATCCGCGGTGCGACGATCCCGGTCGACACGAATCCGAGCTTCTCCAACACCCGGCCGGAGGCGGGGTTGTCGAGGAAGTGCGAAGCCTCGAGCCCGGGAAGCCGGAGCGCCCGGGCGATTTCGACCATCGCCTGTCCGGCTTCGGTTGCAATTCCGCGCCCCCAATGATCCCGAGCAACCCAGAAGCCGAGCTCGATGGATCCGGACTCACGGCGGCCAAGGCTGCAGCGCCCCACGATCCGCGGTGCGCCGTCGGTGCGCTCGGTGATCAGAAGCGAGGGCAGCAGCGAATCGCGCGGCGCGAGCGAAGCCTCGGCATCGCCGATGTCGTACGGCCACGGAACCACGGCAAGATTGCGCACGATCGCCTCGTCTGCGATCGCCGCCGCAAGGGCCGGCGCATCCTCGGGAAAGCCGGGCCGAAGCAGCAGCCTTTCGGTTCGCGCAAACATCTCATCCTCCTCCGGCGCGCCATTAGTGCGGGCGTGTTACAGTTTGAGGAGAAGGCAAAGAAAAAGGGGACTGCCCTTCCGGGGCGCCCCCTTCTCCATGGTCTCGATCTCGCTGAGATCTCGTCCGGGCCGCCCCTTGGTGGGAACGGCTCGTCGTCAACCGTTCCTATTTAGCTTGCGTCTGCAACCGGCATCACGTGCACATATTTGCGGCCAAGCTTGCCATCGCGGAATGCGACTTGGCCGTCGGTAAGCGCAAAAAGGGTGTGATCCTTGCCGCAGCCTACATTCTGGCCTGGGTGCCACTTGGTGCCGCGCTGGCGCACAATGATGTTGCCGGCGCGAACGGTTTCGCTGCCGAACTTCTTCACGCCGAGACGCTTGCTCTCACTGTCGCGGCCGTTGCGGGACGAGCCGCCTGCCTTCTTATGTGCCATGTGTGCTTACTTCTTGGTCTTGGTGGCTTTTTCGGCGGCGCCCTTAGCAGGAGCGGCCTTCTTTGTCGATGCGGAGCCCTCGGCCTTGCTCGCGGCAGGCTTTTCGGCCTTCGGAGCTGCAGCCTTCTCGGCCTTTGGAGCCGCTGCCTTCTTCTCGGCCTTGGGCTTCTCGGCGGATGCGGAGGCTTCGGCGGCCGGAGCAGCTTCAGCCTTGGCGGGCTTGGCATCCGCCTTGGCCGGAGCAGCCTTCTTCTCGGCCTTCTGATCGCCGATCGCCAGGATGTGCAGGATCGTGTGCAGCTGGCGGTGGCCCTTCTTGCGGCGATAATTGTGCCGGCGCCGCTTCTTGAAGACCGTGACCTTGTCGCCCTTGCCCTGGGCGACGATCTCGGCCGACACGGTCAGGCCCTTCACATCCTTCATCGTTCCGCCGTCGCCGGCCAGCAGGATGTCGCCCAGCGTCACCTTGTCGCCGGCATTGCCGTCGAGCTTTTCCACAACGATCTTGTCTCCGGGCGAAACGCGGTATTGCTTTCCGCCCGTGCGCAGGACTGCGAACATTGGCTCTCTTCTTCTCTAATAGCTGACCGCGCGGGATCGGCCGAAGCCGCCGCGCCGGAAAGCGCCGCGCCTATGGCAGCAGGATTAAGCTGTCAATGCCGATGCTGGGGCCGGAGCCGATACCGGCCCTGGTCGAAGCAATCGAACATGGTCGGGATCGCCGGATGCTCGACCGGCTCCTCGCTGTCGTCGTGGACCAGGTTTTGCTGACTGACATAAGCGATGTAGCTCGCGTCCGCATTCTCCGCGAGCAAATGATAGAAGGGCTGGTCCTTGGCCGGACGCATTGTCTCGGGGATGGCTTCGTACCATTCCTCGCTGTTGGCGAATTCCGGATCGACGTCGAAGATCACTCCGCGGAAATCGAGCAGCCGGTGCCGCACGACCTCACCGATCGCGAAGCGCGCCCGCGCAATTTCGTGATGAGGCCGACCGGTCATATCTGGGTAACGCTTCGCCTGCTCCATGGCTGCAATTTAGAGATGGGCGCATCTTAAACAAGCGCTCCCGTTGCGACAGTCGGCTTGCCGACATTTGCGGCGCCTCCTATTCGGCAGCTTCTACAACAAGGGGGCCGCAATGACCGTTTCCGCCGCAATCGACCGCAAAGTTTCCGAACGCGCGATGCTGAAGCATCCGTTCTATCAGGCCTGGACCGAGGGGCGGCTCAGCCTCGACACGCTGCGTGCCTATGCGCGCCAGTATTTCCACCATGTCGAGGCTTTCCCGCGCGCGGTGAGCGCGGTCCACAGCGCCTGCCCCGATCGCGAAGGCCGCCGCATGCTGGCCGAGAACCTGGCCGAGGAAGAGGGCTTGGAATCGAGCAAGCAGGACCATGCGACATTGTGGCTGATGTTTGCCTGCGGCCTCGGCGAAAGCGATGCCGCCGTCCGCAGCCAGCAGCTCAATCGCGAAACCGAAGCGCTGATCGACACTTTCCGCCGTCTCTCACGCAAATCCTATGCCTCCGGCCTCGGCGCGCTTTACGCCTATGAGAGCCAGTTCCCCGGCGTCGCTTCCGCGAAAATCGAGGGCTTGATCGACCGCTACGGGATTGCCGACGAGGAGACGCTTCGATTCTTCCGCGTGCATGAAAGCGCCGACATCGAGCATAGCGCCGTCTGCCGGGCTCTTCTCGACCGGCTGCCCGAGGCTGGGCGTGAGGAAGCGATCGACGCGGGCGAGGAGCTTGCCGGCGCGCTGTGGAATTTCCTGTCGGGAGTCGAAGCGACCGCGTCGCTGAACTAGGGCGCTTCCGATCGGCAGCCGGTGACGTCGGCGGGTCCCTGCGACCGAAGGGTGCAGGCCGGGTTCCCGCCGAACGTCAGCGTCACCGGGCCTTCGGCGTCGATCTTCACCGCATCCGTGGCGGTGAGCTTGACCATTGCCGTCCCTTGCGCACCGATCGTCGCATCCTTCGCGGTCAGCGCCGAACCGTCGAAGGTGGAGGCGCCGAGCAGGTTTGCCGTCAGCTGCGGCGCGCTTCCCGATATGGTGGCGCTCCCGCTTCCGGAGATCCCCACCTTCAGAGTATCGACCGCGATGCTTTCGACCGAGGCCGATCCTGCGCCGTCGACGTCAAGCTCGAACGACGGCGCCTTCACATGATCGATCGAGAGGAGTCCCGAGCCATTCAGGGACGCCGCCGAAAGATCGTGGGTGCCGATGCTGATCGTCACCGGTCCTGAGTTCTGGCCGGGAAAGCTGCTCCAGTTGGACGAGTCGCGCCGGACGATCAGGGTCCGGCCCTGGACCTCGATCGACACTCCGTCGATCGCGTCGTTCGAACCTGTCGCCTTTGCGAATGGCGGAACTCCGGTCACCAGCTGGACCTTGAACGGCCCGGTCACGCGGATCCGGTCGAAATCCTGGATCCCGAAGTTGCGGGTTGCGGCGCTTGCCGGCGCGGCGAGCGAAAAGGCGGTGAATGCCAGAAGCGAAAGGCGCATGGCCGCACCTTCGCTGCTCATGGTTAACACCGGGTTAGGAGCAGCGCGCGTCGCCGGAGCCCGCCTTGGTAACCGAGCACTTGGCGCCGCCGGTCAGGGTCACGTCGCCCGAGCCCATGATGTTGACGTTGGCAGTACCGGAAGCCTGCCCGTTTACGTTTCCGGACCCGGCGACGCTCACATTGGCGCTTTGCGCGCCGACGGAGCGGGCATCGATCCCGCCGGACCCGGCAATGTCATATTCCACCGCGGCCACCTTGCCTGACCGCGCGAGAATATTGCCCGATCCGCCGATCGACAGCTTCAGGCTTTGCACCGACGCCTGGCCCAGGGTGAGGTCGCCGGAGCCCGCAACATCGCCTTCGAACGAATTGCCGTGAACCTTGTCGATTTGCAGGTCGCCGGAGCCGGCCAGGCTTGCCGCGGCGAGAGCCGGAGCCGTCACGTGCACATCGACGGATCCATTCCATCCGCCAACGGTGAAGAATCCGTGGCTCTCGGGATGAATCAGAAGCTTGTTGTCGCGAACCTCGACCACCAGCCGGTCGATTGCGTTCTGGGGACCGCTCGCGGTTACCGCTGGTGCGCCGCCGGTGGTGACCTGGACATCGTAGGGACCCGCGACCTCGATCTGCTGGAACGGGCCGACCTGATAGCTTCGCTCGGCCCTCGGCCCGCCGCCTGACTCGCTGTGCGCCTCTCCGCAACCGGCGAGCGACAAGGCCGCGACTGCCAGCATTCCGATTCCGATCGCCCTCATCTTTGCCTCCAACAAAGCTGTATTATCAATACAATACAGCTAAGCGGCTGCGGAAGGCAAGCGCAAAGAAAAGGGCGCCCGGTCAGGGGCGCCCTTTCGTTGAGTCACCCCAGCGAAAGCTGGGGTCTCGGCGAGAATTCGTGCTGAAATTCCTGCTTTCGCAGGAATGACGACTTTTACGCGAGCTCTTTCGGCTTGTGGTGAATCACCGCTGCCTTGTTGAGGATCTCGAGGATCTTGGCGAGCGCGCCTTTCTCGTCGGTCTCCTCCATGGCTCCAAGCTCACGGGCCAGGCGCGACGAGGCGGCTTCGAAAATCTGCCGCTCGGAATAGCTCTGCTCCGGCGCATCGTCCGGGCGGAACAGGTCGCGGACCACTTCGGCGATCGAGGTCAGGTCGCCGGAATTGATCTTCGCCTCATATTCCTGTGCGCGGCGCGACCACATGGTGCGCTTGATCTTCGGCTTGCCCTTCAGCGTTTCGAGCGCGTCCTTCATCGTCTTGTCGGACGACAGCTTGCGCATGCCAACCGAGTCCGCCTTGTTGACGGGGACTCGAAGGGTCATCTTTTCCTTCTCGAAACGGAGGACGTAGAGATCGAGACGAGCTCCGGCGATTTCCGTGCTCTGCAGTTCGACAACTCGGCCGACACCGTGCTTGGGGTAAACAACATAATCGCCGACATCGAAGCTCAAAGCCTTGGCAGCCATTCGCACACCTTTCTAAACCAATGGCGGTCAGAGCCGGCGTGCCGCGCATCGCCCCCCAAAACGACAACTCGTCGTGGCTCGTCCGCCTCTCTCGGGTTCCTGCAAAACGGGCCGCTGCGGAAGCGCGGCGACCTCTGTGACAATTTTATATCACAAACGGATTCAAATCTCCAGTCCAAGCTGCATCGGCCCCTCGCTAACCCCTTCACTTAAGTTATGAAGTCCCAAACCGAGCAGCCGGATGCCCTTTGGAAGCGGGTGGAGCGCCGCCAGCAGCGCCTGCCCGGCGGCCGAAAAGGCGGCAAGATCGGGAACCGCCGACGGAAAGCTCCGCGACCGGGTGATGATGGTGAAGTCGCCGTACTTCACTTTGAGGGTGACTGTTCGGCCGGTCACCTCCGCCCGCTCGACTCGTGCCCAGGCATAGCCGGCGATTCGCTCCAGCTCGGCCGCGAGTCGCTCCGCATCCCTCAGGTCCTCGTCGAAGGTGCGCTCGGCGCTCACTGACTTGTACGGACGGTCCGGCTTGACCTCGCGCTCGTCGATGCCCCGGCAGATGTTGAAGTACCAGCGGCCGCTCGATCCGAACCGCCCTTCCAGCTCGGGCAGGCTCCAGCGCTGCAGGTCGGCGCCGGTCAGGATTCCGAGCTGCTCCATCTTCCGCGCGGTCACCGGCCCGACTCCGTGGAACCGGGCGACCGGAAGCGCTGCGACGAAGGCCTCCCCCTGGTCGGGCCTGATCACCGTCAGCCCGTCGGGCTTGCGGTAATCGGAGGCGAGCTTGGCGATGAACTTGCAGTAGGACACGCCCGCGGAAGCCGAGAGGCCCGTCTCCTCGCGGATCCGGCGGCGGATGTCCTCGGCGATGACCCGAGCGCTGCCGAGGCCGAGCCGGTCCTCGCTGACATCCAGATAGGCTTCGTCGAGCGACAGCGGCTCGATCAGGTCGGTGTAGTAGGCGAAGATCGCCCGGATCTGCTGCGACACTTCGCGATAGACCTCGAATCGCGGCTTTACGAAAATCAGGTCCGGGCAGCGCCGCTTGGCGGTGACCGACGGCATCGCCGACCGGATTCCGAACCTGCGCGCCTCGTAGGAGGCTGCTGCCACCACCCCGCGATGGCCGCCGCCGACCGCTACGGGTTTGCCTCGGAGTTCAGGATCGTCGCGCTGTTCGACCGACGCGTAAAAGGCGTCCATGTCGACATGGATGATCTTGCGGACAGGGCGGTCAACGTCGGCCACGGTGCGGTTTTTCTGTCCTACAGCGCCCGATCGAGTCTAGCGGCTGCAGAATGAGCACAACAGGCGTGCCGTTCAAAGTTCACACGTCCGCGTTGCGTCTTCCTCCGTGGAAGGGCGTTCGCAGAGCCCGTCGGGCAGGAACTTCGTGACCTTTGGCGCGGGTCGTTCGATTTTGCATCGCGCCAGCCAATCTGCTTAAGGGCGCGGCCATGAACATCCACGAATATCAAGCCAAGGAATTGCTGGCGAAGTTCGGCGTTCCGGTCCCCGCCGGCCATGCGGCGATGAGTGTCGAAGAGGCTGTCGAGGCTGCGAAGAGGTTGCCCGGGCCGCTCTGGGTCGTGAAGGCGCAGATCCACGCCGGCGGCCGCGGCAAGGGCAAGTTCAAGGAACTTCCCGAGGCTTCGAAAGGCGGGGTCCGGCTCGCTCATTCGATCGACGAAGTGCGCGAGCATGCCGCCGAAATGCTGGGCAAGACCCTGGTCACGGTCCAGACCGGCCCCGCCGGCAAGGAAGTGCAGCGGCTCTACATCACCGACGGAGTCGATATCGACAAGGAATTCTACCTTGCGCTTCTCGTCGACCGCGAATCGAGCCGGGTGGCGATCGTCGCCTCCACCGAAGGCGGGGTGGAAATCGAGAAGGTCGCCCACGAAACGCCGGAGAAGATTCACACCCTCAGCATTGATCCCGCGACGGGCCTTATGCCGCACCACGGCCGCGAAGTCGCCGCGGCGCTCGGCCTCAAGGGCGATCTCGCCAAGCAGGCGCAGAAATTGGTCGCCAAGCTGTACGATGCCTTCCTCGGCACCGACGCCTCGCAAATCGAGATCAACCCGCTCGCGGTCACGGACAAGGGCCAGCTCCTCGTCCTCGACGCCAAGGTGGGCTTCGACAACAATGCCGAATTCCGTCACCCCGAGCTCCAGCAGCTCCGCGACGTTACGGAGGAGGACCCGATGGAGCTGGAGGCGTCCAAGTACGACCTCAGCTACATCAAGCTCGACGGCGACATCGGCTGCATGGTGAACGGCGCCGGCCTCGCGATGGCGACGATGGACATCATCAAGCTGAATGGCGCCGAGCCCGCCAACTTCCTCGACGTCGGCGGCGGCGCCTCGAAGGAGAAGGTGACTGCGGCGTTCAAGATCATCCTCTCCGATCCGGCGGTCAAAGGCATCCTCGTCAACATCTTCGGCGGGATTATGCGCTGCGACATTATCGCCGAGGGAATCGTGGAGGCGGCGCGGGAGGTTCAGCTCGGCGTTCCGCTGGTGGTCCGGCTCGAAGGCACCAACGTCAGCCAAGGCAAGGACATCCTCGCGAAGAGCGGCCTTCCGATCATCCCGGCCAACGATCTCGGCGATGCCGCGCGCAAGATCGTCGCGGAGGTGAAGGAAAAGGTTGCGGCGTAGCGCGTCGCCCCAGCGAAAGCTGGGGCCTCGGCGAGAAAGGGGCTCGGCAGTCGCGCTTCTTCTCGCCTGAGATCCCCGCTTCCGCGGGGATGACGTTGAAGGGGAGAAGAACCGAATGAAAATCCTGGTCGCGGTCAAACGCGTCATCGATTTCAACATCAGGCCGCGGGTGAAGATGGACGGCTCCGGCGTCGATCTCGCCAACGTCAAGATGAGCATGAACCCGTTCGACGAGATCGCCGTGGAAGAGGCGATCCGGCTTAAGGAAAAGGGCGTCGCGACCGAGATCGTTGCCGTGTCGATCGGGCCTGCGAAAGCGCAGGAGACTCTGCGCACCGCGCTTGCGATGGGCGCCGACCGCGCGATCCTCGTCCAGACGCCAGATGATGTTGGCTCGGAGGTGGAGCCGCTCGCTGTCGCCAAGATTCTGGCGAAGATCGCTTCCGACGAGCAGCCGGGGATGATCATCCTCGGCAAGCAGGCGATCGACGACGACAGCAATCAGACGGGCCAGATGCTCGCGGCACTGCTCGGCTGGCCGCAGGGCACGTTCGCGAGCAAGGTCGAGGCTGGCGGCGACACGCTCACCGTAACTCGCGAAGTCGACGGAGGTCTCGAGACGGTTGAGCTCAAGCTTCCGGCGGTGGTCACGACCGATCTTCGCCTGAACGAGCCGCGCTACGCCTCGCTTCCCAACATCATGAAAGCCAAGTCGAAGCCGCTCGCCACGAAGAGCCCGGACGAGCTCGGCGTCGACATCACTCGGCGGCTGGAGACGCTGAAGGTCGCCGAACCGCCCAAGCGCCAGGCGGGGATCAAGGTCGGCAGCGTCGACGAGCTGGTCGAGCGGCTGCACGGATTGGGGATTGCGAAATGAGCGTTCTTGTCCTGGTCGAGCACGACGGAAAGAGCATCAAGGATTCGACTCTCGCGACCGTCACCGCCGCCGCGAAGCTGGGCGAGGTGCATGCCCTCATTGCCGGATCGAACGTCGGCTCGATCGCAGAGCAGGCGGCGAAGATCGCCGGGGTCGCCAAGGTTCACGTCGCCGATGCGCCGCATCTCGATCACCAGCTGGCGGAGGAAGTCGCGCCCGTCGCTGCCAGGCTGATGGAAGGGTACGACGCTTTCGTCGCGCCTGCCTCCACCTTCGGCAAGAATATCGCCCCGCGCGTCGCGGCGCTGCTCGACGTGATGCAGCTGTCCGACATCCTCTCGTTCGAGGGGCCGGACACGTTCACGCGTCCGATCTATGCCGGCAACGCGATCGCGACGGTTAAGTCGAACGACGCGAAGAAGGTGATCACCGTCCGAACCACGGTGTTCGAGAAAGCGGCCGCCGAGGGCGGAAGCGCATCGATCGAGCAAGTCGATGCCGGCACAGCCGCAGGCCAAAGCCGCTTCGTCTCGCTGGCAGCTTCGGAAAGCGAGCGGCCCGAGCTCACCAGCGCCAAGGTCGTCATCTCGGGCGGCCGCGCGTTCGGCTCGGCCGAGCAGTTCCACGGTCTCCTCGATCCGCTCGCCGACAAGCTCGGTGCAGCGGTCGGAGCATCCCGAGCCGCGGTCGATGCCGGTTATGCGCCCAACGATTATCAGGTCGGCCAGACCGGCAAGATCGTCGCGCCCGACGTCTACATCGCGATCGGAATCTCCGGAGCCATCCAGCACCTCGCCGGGATCAAGGACGCGAAGACCATCGTCGCCATCAACAAGGACGAGGACGCCCCGGTCTTCCAGGTCGCCGACATCGGCCTCGTCGGCGACCTGTTCAAAATCGTGCCGGAGCTGACGGAGAAGCTTTAGGGGTTCCCATCAAAGTAGTACTTTGATGGGGTCTTCAGGCCAGCCACTCCGGGACGCGCTCGGCGGCGAAGATGGTTTCGGGCAGGATGCGGTCGGCGACGACGGCGAATTTGTCGCCATCGACCAGCACCTCGGCGACGAAGCCGCGGCTGTTGTAGCTGGAGGCCATGGTGGCGCCATAGGCTCCGGCGGTCCTGAAGATGGCGAGATCGCCCTTCGCCACCGCGTCGCAATCGCGGTCGCGGGCGAAGGTGTCGCCGGTCTCGCAGATCGGCCCGACGATGTTGGCGGTCATGCGTGTTCCGGTGGGCTTCGCCGCTTCGAAATCATGCCAGGCGCCGTAGAGCGCAGGCCGCGCTAGGTCGTTCATCGCCGCGTCCACCACCACGAACGGTGGACCGTTGCCGCCGCGCTTCACCCGGATCACCCGCGTCAGCAACACGCCGGCATTTCCAGAGATCACGCGACCGGGCTCGAAGATCAGCCGAACGTCCCAGCCTCGGGTCACCCGAGCAACCATCGCTCCGTAATCGGTCGGACTGGGGAGCACGTCGCCCGCTTTGTACGGAACGCCGAGACCGCCGCCGAGATCGGCGTGGGTGATGCGGTGTCCCTGCGAGCGAAGCGTCTGGATAAGGCTGCCGAGCTTGGCGAAGGCCTGTTCGAATGGCTCGAGGCTGGAAAGCTGGCTACCGATGTGAAGCGCGACCGCGCGCAAGTTCAGGCCCGGCCGCTCAGACAACTTGGCGAACAGCTCCTCGGCGCGCGAAATCGGCACCCCGAACTTGTTCTCCGCCTTGCCGGTGGAAATTTTCTCGTGAGTGCCGGCATCGACATCAGGATTGACCCGGAGAGCGCAGGCGGCGCTGACGCCCCGCGCCTCGGCAATGTGGGCGAGATCGAGCGCCTCTTCCTCGGATTCGAGGTTGAACTGACCGATCCCGGCATCGAGACCGGCAATCAGCTCAGCGTGCGTTTTTCCGACGCCGGAGAAGACGATCTTCTCCGGCTCGACTCCCGCCGCGAGCGCGCGAGCCAACTCGCCGCCGGAGACGACGTCGGCGCCGAATCCCTGCCGCTGCAGCACTTTGACGACAGCCAGATTGGGGTTCGATTTGAGCGCGAAGGCGATCCACGGATTGTCGAGGCCCGACAGCGCCTCGGTGAACACCTGCGCATGCCGTTCGAGCGTTGCCCGCGAATAGACGTAGACGGGCGTGCCGACCGCCTCGGCGATCGCCGTCAGCGGCACATCCTCGCAGTAAAGCTCGCCGTCGTGGATCTGGAAATGGTCCATGGCGCGGCGCTTAGGGAGGCGCGGCGGATATGAAAAGGCCCACCGCTTCGGGGGCGCTAAAGCGGCGGGCCGGGTTGCCCTCGGGAGAGAGGGCGCTGGGGATCAGTCGTGATTGCGGTCCCGCGCATGCGCCCGGGCGTGAGCGCTGCCGTTAGCGGAACCCGATCCGCTGCCGGATGCGCTCACTCCGGCGGGAACGCTCGTAGGTGCGCTGCCGGCCGCCGCGTAGGCCGCATTGGCTGCGCCGTTCGCAGCGCCCGAAGCCTGGCCGGAGAGAGCGCCGGCCGAATTGTAGGCGGTATTGGCCGCACCGCTGGCGGCTCCCGTCGCCTGTCCTGCTAGCGAACCGGCCTGATTGGTCCCGCGCGGTGCCTGGATTCCGAAGCTGGCGTTCTTGCTGGCCGAGGCGTTGCGCGAAGCCGAGGCGCCGAGGTTGAGCGGTTGGCCGGCGGCGTTTGCCGACGTTAGCGACTGCGCTGCGCCGGTAACCGTTCCGGCCAGCCCGACGTCGCCGCTGGCCGAGCCATTGCCGGCGTTTACGTTATGACTGGCCGACGCGTTGCCGCTGCCGCTCGCGCTTCCGGAAACGCTGTTGGTGACGCTCGAGACGCTGTTCGTGACCGAACTCACATTATCCAGGCTTCCGGCGAGGTTGCCGGTGCCATTGAGAGCGCCTCCGAGATTGCCCGCACCATTCAGCGCGCTTCCGACGCCACCACCCAGAGTGCCGTTGACAGCACCCGAAACCGCGCCGCCGACATTGCTGAGCATCTGCGCCGAAGCCGGCGCTGCGAGGCCGGCCAGAGCCACTCCGGCGATCAGCATGAAAGTCTTCATTGTCGAATCTCCTTCAGCGAAACGGGAGCGGGCAAAGCCGCCCCTCGCAGAAGAGAACGACAGCATTTTCGGCTTTCATCCCGGTAGCGGCACAATTTTATTTCGCGCCGACGCTACGAGGATCGATCCGGCATCCGCCGCAGACGATTCCGTGGCCGACTCGGCCCTTGCCCGGGCGAGCCTCTGCGGCCAGGCGAGTGACGGAGCCATCCGCCAGCAGGCGCGCAGCAGCGAGCGGCGCGGCAAAGCTGGTACCACGAACCCGCGCATAGCCCTGGCCTGGAAGAGCGGCGGCCATGTCCGCGCCGGGGGCCGCGAAATCGAGGTGGGTGGCCCGCCCGGCCTCGACCAAAGCCCGGCCGCGTGCGTCCACACCGGTCACCGCCACCACTCTGGGATAGGAAGCCGGATATTGCGGTGGTGCTGCGGGGCCGTCGTTCCCGACTGCGGCGACCACCTCGATCCCGCGCGCCTGCACCGCCTGGATCGCACGCTGTACCAGCCTATTCGATGGGCCGACCAGGCTGATGGTGATCACCTGCGGATGATGAGTGGCGAGCCAGCCCAGCGCTCTGACAATAGCGGTTGCTGACCCTGCTGCCTGGTTGCCGCCGTACACGTCGGCGACGTAGAGTTGCGCACCCGTCGCGGCGCCGTGAAAGGGACCTTGGCTGCCGACCAGAAGCGATGCGATCGCGGTCCCGTGCCCGGTCGGGCGGGGTGCGCCGGCAAAGCCGTTCTGCTCAATGTGCGCTCCGGCAAGCGAGGGATGGGATGCAACCCCGCCATCGATCATTCCGATGGTGCGGCCGGTCGCGCCCGCGGCGATCGCGTCAGACGATGCCATTGCTCCGCCGAGAGGCCGAAGTCCGCCTCCGGCCGGTTGATAGACAGGATCGTAGTCGGCGTTCAGCCCAGGCGCGACCTTGTGCAGAAGCCGAAGCGCCTTGGTCACCGCCATTCCATTGGGAACCGACAGCTCGACGCTGCTGAGGCCAAGATCAGGTTCGCTGTCGTTCCTGATGACTCGAAAGCCCGCCGCGGAGGCGAGTTGGAGCGACAGCGGATCGGGGTTGGCCGCAATCAGAACGCCACGCCGGACCGGATCGCCCTTGTCGTCCGCTTCGAGGAATTGCCGGTTATCGCGGAGCAGGCGGTCCAGGCGCATCTTGCGAAGCTGGAGCAGGTTTGGCGCCCCCGATTCGGCGATGGAATCTGGCAGGCCGCTCACTGTGTCCAGGGTCGGAGCGATCGCCTGCTGCGCCTGCGGCTGTGACAGCACATCCTGCAGGATAGGCCCGGCGACCGGCAGGTTCCCAATCGGACCCGTCGCGGGCAACGATGGCAGCGGAAGCGCGGGGAGAAGTTGCGCGGCGGCGCTCCCGGCGAGCAAAGTCGCCGCGATCGTTGCAATCCCGAGCTGGCGACTGAATCTGGACATCGGCAATCCTCTTTCTATGCCATTTGTGGATGAAACGAGACTGACTCATCGTTTCATCCCTATGGAGCCGAATGGATCAGCCATTGTCCTTCGAGGACGGCCTAGTCGAGCTGTTGCCGCGTCTGCGGCGGTTCGCGAACGCGCTGACTCGAAGCCCGGCCGATGCCGACGATCTCGTGCAGATGGCGATCGAGCGCGCGTTGCGCTCTCAGTGCCAGTGGCAGCCCGGCACGCGGCTCGACAGCTGGGTGTACCGGATCATGCGCAACCTGTGGATCGACACGGTGCGGTCGCGGTCCCGCAAAGAGAAGTTCGAAGCACCGCCCGAGGAAGCGGAGCAGGTTGGCGAAGATCCGAGCGGGACTGTCGAAGCATCGGCAGATCTGAAACGGGTGATGGGCGCGATGCAGCAGCTTCCGGAAGAGCAACGCGAAGTCGTGGCGCTGATCCTGATCGAAGGCTTCGGATACAAAGAAGTGTCGGAGATGCTCGATCTGCCGATCGGCACCGTGTCGAGCCGGCTGGTGCGCGGGCGGACAGCGCTCCTGACGATGGTAGGTGACCGATGAGCCCTGACGAGAAATTCTTTGGGTGGCTCGACGGCGAGCTCAGCGGCGCCGAGGCGGCGGAAATGGAGGCGAAAATCGCCTCTGATCCCGATCTCGCGCGCCTCGCCAAGCAGCACCGAGCGCTGGGTGGCAAGCTCAAGAGCGTCTTCGATCAGGTTGCCGAAGCTCCGGTTTCGCAGAAGCTGATCGATGCGGTGCGGCCGCCAGCGCAAGTGATCGATTTTCAAGCGGCGAAGAGTGCGCGCGAACCGCGCCGCTCATGGCCCGCGGCCGCGCAATGGGCTGCCATGGCGGCAACATTGGTGCTCGGCTTCTTCGCCGGGACCTTCACCCCGCGTTACGACAACGCGCCGGTGAAGGTGCAGGATGGCGCAATCTACGCGAGCGCAAGCCTCAATCAGGCGCTTAGCAGCGAACTAGCCAGCGCGCCCGCATCCGGTCCGGTGCGGATCGGGCTCACCTATCGCGACCAGACCGGCGCTATCTGCCGGACTTTCACCGAAGCGAAATCCAGCGGTCTCGCCTGCCGCAACGGTGCTGGCTGGCAATTGCGCGGCTTGTTCCCCGCACCGGAGGGCCAGGCGGACGCCTATCGAATGGCTGCGGGCATGGATTCGAACCTCGCGGCTCTGGTAGATTCGAGCATTGCCGGCGACCCGTTTGACCCGGCTCAGGAGAAGGCAGCCCGCCGCCAGGGCTGGAAATAGCGCTTAGCTGGCGTGTTCGGGTTTCCCCTTGCGCTTGGTCGAAGCCATCTTCTTGAGCTCTTTCTCACTCATCGAATCGTACATGCTCTTGGAGGCCCCGCGGAGCTTGCTCTTGGGCGTGTCGCCCTCCTTGGCAGACAGCGCGATTCCAGCGGCCTGCTGCTGCGCTTTCGATTTGGCTGGCATGATCTTTCTCCTCTATCCGAGGATGAAACGCTCCAGCGCCAGGAACGCTTCGTCATCCGTCACCTGCTCGGGCGGATGCTTGCAGAAGTAGGCGGCGGCAGGTTTGACCGGTCCGGCGAGCCCACGGTCCCTCGCAATGCGCGCGCAACGGATCAGGTCGATTGCCACGCCCGCGCTGTTGGGCGAATCCTCGACAGAGAGGCGAAGTTCGAGGTTCATGGGGACACCGCCGAACAGCTGGCCCTCCATTCTCAAAAAGCAGACCTTGTTGTCGTTTTGCCAGGCGACATAGTCGGAGGGCCCGACGTGGATGTTCTCCGGATCGAGCCGGTGCTCGGCGACCGATTGCACGGCTTCGGTCTTGCTCACCTTCTTCGAGGCGAGGCGCGACCGCTCGAGCATGTTCAGGAAATCGGTGTTGCCGCCCGTGTTGAGCTGGTAGGTGCGGTCGAGCCGGACGCCACGTTTGCGAAACAGGTCGGTCAGCACACGGTGGACGATGGTCGCACCCAGCTGCGCCTTGATGTCATCGCCGATGACCGGGACACCCGCCTCCTCGAACCTCTTCGCCCAGGTTTCGTCGCTGCCGATGAAGACGGGCATGCAGTTCACGAATGCCACCCCAGCCTCAAGCGCGCATTCCGCATAAAACTCGGTGGCACGCTGCGATCCTACGGGGAGATAATTCACCATCACGTGGGCGTCGGTGTCGTGCAGCACCTCGACGACCTCGTCCCGCGTCGGCTCGCGCTGACCGTCCACGAGCAGGAACGTACGCTCCTCGGGAAAGTCGGCCATATGGTCTGCTACACCGTCGAGGATTTTGCCCATCCGCACTTTCGCGCCGGTGTGCCCCACATGGTCGCAGAAGACCTGCGTGCAGTTGGGCTTGGCGAAGATCGCTTCGGAAACGTCGCATCCGACCTTGCGCTTGTCGATATCCCAGGCGGCGACGACCCGGATGTCTTTGGGCCGGTAGCCGCCGAGGTCCCAATGCATCAGCCCTATCTGCTCGTTGGCTCCGCCGTTCGAATAATAGGCGATGCCCTGGACCAGCGAACTGGCGCAATTGCCGACGCCGACGATCGCGAGATTGATGTCGGTGCTCGCCCGCGGGCGCTCGGGATCGTGCAGGCTCATGCGACCTTCCTTTGCCGCTCTGCGGGCGCATAACGCTCAATCATCCGGCCGCAGAAGTCGGCGAAATTCTCAGGATGCCTTGGCGGGCTCGTGTGGTGAGGTTCCGGCCCGATCGCTTCGCTGTCCGGCGTGAAGCAGAGCGTGAGAGTGACTTCGAAATCGGCGAGGGCCTCCATCTGGCGGTCAAACCAGTCCTCCCAGCCCGGACGGTAGCTGTCCCACCAGGACAGGCCGGTGCGGAGGTGGGTGACTCCGAGATCCTTCAGCCATCGCACCGCGTCGTCGAGCCGGGGATCGTTGAAGTGGAACCACTGCATGATTCCCATTTCCGGCGCATATTTTCGGAAATCCGCCAGCGCGAGCTTCGGCGTCCCGTCGGCGCGGATCAGCCCCATGTAGAAGTGCCGGTAGTAGGATGAGCCCTCCGCCTCCTTGTGGCGGGTCGTGGCCCCCCATTCCTGCGGCAGGTCGAACAGCGAGTACCAGAAAACGCGTGGCACTCGCCCAAGCAGGAGCTCGGCAGTCCTGTTAATCCCGAACGCCTGCACTTCTTCGGCGCCGAAGCTTCCGACCCCAACCTCGGTCGCCCAGATTTCATGAGCCGGTGCGACTGCTTCGATTTCGGCGATCTTCTGCGGCCACTCGTCTATCGGCCAGAGATTCCAGTCGAGCGGAAAACCGTGGACGGCGATCACATCGACTGCATCCAGAACCCCGTAGCCCTTCATTCGCTCGATGAAGAGCGGGTCGATGGGCGAGATCCCGCCCAGCACCCGTTTCACTTCGGGGTTCGCATCGCGGATCGCCTGTGCGGCGAGCTTCGCCATCTCGCCGAACCGGGACCAGTCGGGATCGAGCTCCGGGTCCCAGTGGGACTTGTTGTTGGGCTCGTTCCAGATCATCGCCGCTTCGATCATTCGCTTCCCCCTCCAGCCGGTCCGCGTGCCGGGTAGACGACGCCAGGATCCCATTCGCCGTACGGCCGGCGGGCGACTCGGCAGAGGTAAACCTCGTCCTCGATCCGCTGCTCGATCGAAAAGCCGGAGGCGCGGAGCATCGCTTCGGCGCAGGCCCGGTTCGGAACCCACCAGTTGGTCCAGTCGCCGGCATAGCGATTCTCGACAAAATGGAGCGCCGGGTAGGAAGATTCGAAGAAGAGATCGGTCTCCGAGAATTCGTAATCTTCGTCGAGCTGCAGAACGTTCTTGGAGCCGCGCTGCATCGACTGGAACAGCATCAGGTCCTTGGCGACGTGCTCGCGGATCAGGTCCAGGGCGAGCAGCGGATGGCGGAGGTGGTAAAGCACCCCCATGAAGATCACGAGGTCGAACTTTTCGCCGATCGCTCCGACGTCGTACACATCGAGCTTGCGGAATTCGATACCGTCAAAACCAAGCACCTCGCTCGCCAGTTTCGCCTGGTCCAAATAGCGGTCGTCGAAATCGATCGCGAGAACCCGGTCAGCGCCGCGCCGCTTCATCTCGATCGAATAGAAGCCGGCGTTGCAGCCGATATCGAGGACCGATTTTCCCTTGAGGCTTTTCGGCAGATGCGACGCAAAGCGCTCGAACTTGGTCGCCGGGTAATCGCCGAGGAAATGGTCGGGTGCTGTCCAGATGCCGCCGAGGTTCATGTTGTGGAACCACGGCTTAAGCTCATCGATCCGGCGCTGGAGCCCGGGATCCCGGACTCGGGCGATCGTCCGTTCCGCTAAAGTCATTGGTACAGCCTTTCGTTGATACTGCGCACGCGCGCCCCCCAGCGCCCCAGCTCGAGTGTCGAGATGGATGCCGGGTCGACATCGAAGCGGAGCAGGTTGTCGAGCGGCATTCCGAGATAATGCGCCAGGACGGCGCGGATGATGTCGCAATGGGTGACCGCGACGACCGTTTGCCCATCATGGTCGGAGGCGATCGTCTCGAGCGCCGAGCGGGCCCGCTCGACCGCCTCGCCCATCGACTCGCCGCCAGGTGTACGGGCGGTACCCCGCGCCTCGTTCCAGCGCTGCCAGTCTTCATCGCCCTCAAGGTCGGAGAATTGTTTGCCCGTCCACTCACCGAAGTCGATCTCGTCCAGAGCATCGGAGACGTTCACCTCGAGCTCGTGGGGGTCGGCGATGTTTCGCGCGGTATACCAGGCGCGCTCGCGCGGACTGGAATAGACGGCGGCGAGCGGAATCGTGCCGAGCAGGTCGGCGACGATCGCCGCCTGATCGAGCCCTTCGCTGCTCAACGCCACATCGCTCCTCCGGCCGCTGAGGACCTTCCCCAGCTCCACGTGGGCGGCGTGGCGGACCAGAAATAGCGTCGCGCTCACCGTCGCAGGGCCGGAATTCCAAGCATCTACAAAGATGAATGTGCCAATTCGCCCAAGGTTCCCGCGGGTTGATGGATTTCCGTAACGAGACCGTGCCGGAACAATAGTTTTGCGGATGGGTTGAAGAAGAAGATCCCATCGTCCTTGGCGTCGATAACATATGTTAGAATTGAAGATCAGGGTTCACCATCCGACACTAAAGCAAAATATTACACCGTTGCGCAGATATAATGACTAAATCTGCATAACTATTGTTCCGGAAACAGCAGTAACTTTATCCTGAGGGGTGTCGAGCTTTGCCAGAGACAGTATTGGTGACCGGTGGCGCAGGGTTCATCGGCTGCGCCGTTACTAAAGAGCTTCTTCAACGCGGCGATGAGGTGAGGGTGCTCGATAGTTTGATCGAGCAGGTCCACGGCGACCGCGAGCACCCCGAAGGTCTTCCCCCGGAGGCGGAGCTCCTGCGTGGGGATATCCGCAATCCAGCGGTTGTCGCCCGCGCTCTGAAAGGTGTCGAAAGCGTGATCCATCTCGCCGCCGAAGTCGGTGTCGGTCAATCCATGTATGCGGTCGAGCGCTATACCTCGGTCAACGAGACCGGGAGCGCGGTGCTGTTCGAGCAGTTGATCGACAACCCGGTCCGGCGGGTCGTCACCGCATCGTCCATGAGCATTTACGGCGAGGGGCTTTACCGCGACGCGGACGGCAATCTTGTCGAGGATGCCGAACGGCAGCCACGTGCGGCGAACGACGATGCCTGGGATCCGGTCGATGCACAGGGCCGGCCTCTGCAGCCGATCGCCACACCCGAATGGAAACGGCCGAGCCTCGCGTCGATCTATGCGCTCGGCAAATATGTGCAGGAGCGGCAAACGCTGATCATGACCAAGGCGTACGGGATGGAAGGCGCCTGCCTCCGCCTGTTCAACGTCTACGGTCCGGGCCAGGCGCTCTCGAACCCCTACACCGGCGTCCTCGCGATCTTTTCGTCGCGGCTTCTCAACGGCCAGCGTCCGATGATCTTCGAGGATGGCGAGCAACGGCGCGACTTCGTTTACGTGGGCGACGTTGCCAGGACCTTTGCGGAAGCACTGACTGCGCCTGACATCGATGGCGAGGTCTTCAACATCGGCTCGGGCCGCGACCGGAGCGTCTCGGAGGTCGCTCGCGAGCTGGCGCGGGCGATGGGTCGTGAGCACATCGAGCCGGAGATCGCAGGCAAGTCGCGAACCGGCGACATTCGTCACTGCTTCTGCGATGGCAGCAAGGCCGCCGAAAAGCTTGGCTTCCGGGCCGAGAAGGATTTCCAGGAGGGCCTGGCAGAGCTCTCGGAATGGGTCGCCAGCCAGACCGCCGACGATCGGGTGGAGCAGGCGCGGGCTGAGCTGGAAGCCAGGGGGCTGGTCGCATGATCGGCCCTGACGAGCGACCCATCTTGGTGACCGGCGGGGCCGGCTTCATCGGCTGCAACATTGCGGACCGGTTTGCCGGTGAAGGCCATGATGTTCGGATATACGACGCGCTCTCCCGGCCGGGCGTCGAACGCAATCTGAAGTGGCTGAAAGATCGGCACGGCAGCCGGATCAGCGAAATCATTGCCGATACGCGTGATGAGGACGAGGTAGTTCGGGCGGCCGCAGACGTGAAGGCCGTGTTTCACATGGCGGCGCAGGTGGCGGTGACGACCAGCCTCGTGGATCCGCGCGAGGATTTCGAGATTAACGTCAAGGGCACCCTCAATGTCCTCGATGCGATCCGTCTCCGCAACGAGCCGGTACCGGTGATCTTCGCGTCCACAAACAAGGTCTATGGCGATCTCGGCGACCTCGAATTCGACGGCCGCGGCGACCGCTATGTTCCGAAGAGCGAAATCGTCAGCCGAGGGATGAGCGAAGCTCGTTCGCTCGATTTCCACACACCCTACGGCTGCTCGAAAGGGTCGGCCGATCAATATGTGCTCGACTATGCCCGCAGCTTCGGAATTCCGACCGCGGTGTTCCGCATGAGCTGCATTTATGGGCAGCGGCAGATGGGCACCGAGGACCAGGGCTGGGTCGCTCATTTCCTGATCCGAGTCCTCTCAGGCGAGCCGATCACCATCTACGGCGATGGACGGCAGGTGCGCGACATCCTCGACGTCGCCGATGCTGTCGATGCTTACGCACGCGCCCTGGAACGGATTGAAACCGTGAAGGGCCGCGCCTTCAATCTCGGCGGCGGTCCGGATAACGCGATCAGCCTTCTCCAGCTGATCCAGGAAATCGAACGGATCATCGGCCGCAAGATCGAGCTCCGCTTCGAGGATTGGCGGCAGGGCGACCAGCGCTGGTACGTTTCCGACACGAGCGCGGCGACGCAGGCGCTGGGGCTCGGACGGCCGTTGCCGTGGCGCAAAGGCGTCGCGTCGCTGGCGGAATGGCTGGCGAGCGAACGTGGAGCCCAGCTTCAGGGGGAGCGCGCGTTGGCGAGTGCGGCCCAATGAGAAGCGGAATGCACCTAATGCTGGTGACCGACGCCGTTGGCGGCGTCTGGACCTACAGCCTCGATCTCGCCAGAGCGCTTCGCGAATGGGACGTGGAGGCGTTCCTCGTCGTCACTGGCCCATCGCCTTCGGCTGAGCAACGGAGCGAGGCCAGCGGATTCGAAGTGATCGACACCGGCCTGCCGCTCGATTGGACCGCCAGGCGCCCGGACCTGATCCGCCGGGCCGGCTGCGCCCTGGCCGAATTAGCTGGGAAGGAAGGTGCCGACCTGGTCCAGGTCAACAGCGCCGCGCTTCTCGCGGATTGCGAATTCGACCAGCCGGTGGTTGCGCTCCAGCACAGCTGCGTCGCCAGCTGGTGGGCGACCGTGAACGGGACACCGCTTCCGCCGGATTTCGCATGGCGGCGCGATCTCATCGAATGCGGGCTCAATCGAGCCGCCGCGGTGGTGGCGCCGAGCGCCGCCTTCGCCGCGCTGACAGCTCGAACCTACGCGCTCGCTCGTCCTGTCCATGCGGTGCACAACGGCCGCAGAGCATTGGCGATGAAGCGTCGGCCGATGGAGGATTACGTCTTCACGGCCGGGCGCTTGTGGGATCAGGGCAAGAACGTCCGGACACTGGATGGAGCAGCGGCGCAGATCAGCGTCCCAATCGAAGCGGCTGGCCCGGTTGAGGGACCGAATGGGGCGCAGACCACTTTCGAGAACCTTCGCTGCCTCGGCGAACTGACACCCTCCGGCATTGCGGATCGGCTGGCCGCGCGGCCGATCTTCGCGTCTGCGGCTCTCTATGAGCCGTTTGGGCTGTCCGTGCTCGAAGCTGCTCAGGCCGGATGCGCACTCGTTCTGTCGGACATCTCAAGCTTCCGTGAGCTGTGGGGCGGCTGCGCAACATTCGTGCCGGCCAACGATTCGGACGCGTTTGCCGAAGCGATCGAAGAGTTGCTGGCGAACCCCGTTCGGCGGACCGATCTCGGCATCGCCGCGCGAATGCACGCGCTCCGTTACACGCCCGAGCTCATGGCGGAGCGCATGGTGCAGATTTACCAGCACCTGCTACCTGAGCCGCTGCCCCGGCCCGCCCGCACGTCCCGTCCTGTCGAGTTCATGAGCGTGGCATGAGGATCGCCTATTTCACTCATTCCCTGCGTTCCTGCTGGAACCACGGCAACGCCCATTTTCTTCGCGGCGTTCTGCGGGAGCTGATCGCGCTCGGGCACGATGTGGAAGCGTTCGAACCTGAAGATGCGTGGAGCGTCCACAATCTCCTCGCAGATCACGGTCAGAAGGCGCTGGACAGGTTCGGGGAGGATTATCCGGAGCTCGCTTCGACCGTTTATCGCGGGGACGCCGACCCCGCGGAACTGGTGGACGATGCCGACCTGGTGATCGTTCACGAATGGAACGACCCTGAGCTCGTCGCAGCGTTCGGGCGGATGCGTGCGCGGGGCGCCAACTTTACCCTACTCTTCCACGATACGCATCACCGCGTGGTTTCGGCGCCGAAGCAGATGCGCGCCTACGATCTGGACGGGTATGACGGAGTCCTCGCCTTCGGGCAGGCGCTTGCCGACGTCTATCGCCGTTGGGGTTGGGGCGATCGGGTTTTCGTGTGGCACGAAGCAGCCGACATCCACCGCTTCCATCCGCCGAGGGAAGAGCAGCCACGCCACGGCCTCGTCTGGATCGGCAACTGGGGCGATAACGAGCGAAGCGAAGAGCTGGTCGAATTCCTGCTTCAGCCTGCGCAATGGGCGAACATCCCGCTCGACATTTATGGCGTCCGCTATCCCGCTGAAGCCAAGGACATGCTGTGGCGCTACGGCGCTCGTTATCACGGCTGGGTGGCCAATGCCGCCGCTCCGGAGCTCTTCGCTCGCCACATGGCCACCGTCCACGTTCCCCGACGCTTCTATCGCGAAGCATTGCCGGGAATCCCGACGATCCGCGTGTTCGAGGCGCTGGCCTGCGGAATCCCGCTCGTCTCCGCGCCGTGGGAGGACAGCGAGCACCTGTTCCGCGTGGGCGAAGACTTCCTGATGGTCCACAAGGGAGAAGATATGATCGCTGCGCTGACGCAGCTGAAGAAAGATCCGGATCTCCGGCAGTCGCTTGCGAAGAGCGGTCTCGAAACAACCCGTGCCCGCCACACCTGCGCGCACCGCGCCCGAGAGCTGATGCGAACAGTGGAAAAGCTTCGGCAGCCGGCGCTGGAGACCGCCGCATGAAGATCGCCTTCTACGGATCCAGCCTGCTGTCGTCCTGGTGGAACGGCGCCGCGACCTATTATCGGGGGCTCCTGCGCGATCTGGCGAGCCGCGGCCATGACATCACCTTTTACGAACCCGATGCCTACGATCGGCAACAGCATCGGGACATGGAGCCGCAGCCCTGGGCTAAGTCCGTTGTCTATCCTGCGACTGGCGAGGGCCTCCGCTCCGTTCTTAGGGAGGCCCGAAACGCCGATGTGGTGGTCAAGGCGAGCGGGGTAGGTGTCTTCGATGAGGAGTTGATCGACGGGATCATCGCCAACAGCCGCGAAGATGCGCTTCGAATCTTCTGGGACGTCGATGCAGCGGCCACACTGGACGAGATGCGTGAGGAGGAGGACCATCCGGTCCGCCGCAATCTCAGCTCGCTGGACCTGGTGCTGACTTATGGCGGAGGGCCGCCGGTCGTCGAAGCCTATGAAGGGTTCGGCGCGGCGCGATGTGTTCCGATCTACAACGCACTTGATCCCGAGACCCATCATCCGGTTGCGTCCGATCCGCGCTTCGCGGCCGACCTGTCCTTCCTCGGAAACAGGCTCCCCGACCGCGAGGCGCGGGTCGAGTCCTTCTTCCTTGCTGCCGCCGAAGCTCTTCCCGAGCGGCAACTCCTGATCGGCGGTAACGGCTGGGACACGAAGCCATTGCCGTTCAATGTCCGAAGTGTCGGCCACGTCTTCACGACCGAGCACAACGCCTTCAACTGCACGCCGCTGGCGGTGCTCAATATCGCTCGCGATAGCATGGCCAACATCGGCTTCTCGCCCGCGACGCGCGTGTTCGAAGCCGCCGGCGCCGCAGCCTGCCTGATCACCGACGCCTGGGAGGGGATCGAGCTGTTCCTCGAGCCCGACAAGGAGGTTCTGGTGGCGCGCGACGGCCGGGACGTGGCCGATCACGTCGGCGCACTGACGCCCGAGCGGGCTCGGGAAATTGGCGAGGCCGCGCTGAAGCGGGTCCTTGCCGAGCACACGTACACTCATCGCGGCGCGGAAGTGGATCACATCCTCCGCCAGCATCTCGCGATGAAACGCGTGCCGGTGGTGGAGGCGGCGGAATGAAGCTCGTCGTTCTCGGCCTCAGCCTGTCCTCCTCGTGGGGTAACGGTCACGCCACCACCTACCGGGCGTTGCTGAAATCCTTCGCAGATCGGGGGCACGAGGTCCTGTTCCTCGAGCGAGACGTGCCCTGGTATCGCGACAACCGCGACTGCGCCAAGCCGGACTATTGCCGGCTGAACTTCTATCGTGCCGTGGAAGAGCTCGCGAAGTGGCGTGGAGAGATCGAGAGCGCCGATGCCGTGATTGTGGGCTCCTACGTTCCGGACGGAGTGGAGGTCGGCCGCTTCGTCCAGAAGCACGCCCGCGGGGTGACGGCGTTCTACGATATCGACACGCCCGTGACCCTCGCAAAGCTCGAGCGGGGCGATTTTGAATATCTTGCGCCGGAGCTCATCCCCCACTTCGATGTGTATCTGTCGTTCACCGGTGGACCGACTCTGGACCGGATCGAAAGCCAATATGGATCGCCCGCGGCTCGCCCACTCTACTGCTCGGTCGACGCCGATGCTTACGCTCCCAGGCACCTCCCGAAGACGTGGGACCTTAGCTATCTCGGCACGTACAGTCCCGATCGACAGCCGACTCTCGAAAAGCTTCTGATCGAACCGGCGCGTCGGCTTCCACACCTCAAGTTCGTTGTCGCCGGGCCTCAATATCCTCAGTCGATCGACTGGCCCGAGAATGTCGAGCGGATCGAGCATCTGCCGCCGGACGAACACGCCGATTTCTACGCCGCCTCGCGATTCACTCTGAACGTGACGCGCGCCGACATGATCGCCGCGGGCTGGTCTCCGTCCGTCCGGCTGTTCGAAGCCGCGGCCTGCGCGACGCCAGTGATCTCCGACAGGTGGGACGGCCTCGATCGCCTCTTCGAGCCCGGGCACGAGATCCTTCTCGCCGACAGTAGCGGGGACGTGGTCAAGCTTCTCCAACACTCTCAGTCTGCTGACGAGGTGGGCAATGCTGCGCGGCGCCGAGTACTCGCGGAGGACACGTCCGATCACCGAGCCTTGCAGCTGGAGCGATTCCTTCAGGAAGCCGCCGCACGCCGATTTCGGCGCACTTCAACCAATCCGAGGGAGTTACGAGTGAAACGAGGAACGGAACGGGTTGCGCTTGTCACCGGGGGTGCCGGGTTCATTGGGTCGCACCTCTGCGACCGCCTGATCGAAGAGGGCGCGCGTGTCGTCTGCCTTGATAACTTCCTGACCGGGCGCCGAAGCAACATCGCGCACCTGGAGGAAGAGGGCCGGTTCGAGGTCATCGATCGGGACGTCATCGGGGAGCTGCCGCCGCGGCTTCGAAGGATGGGCTTCACGCACATCTACCACCTCGCCTGCGCAGCCTCGCCGCCGCATTACCAGGCCGATCCCGAGCATACGATGCTCACCAATGTGGTCGGCACCAGCAATGTCCTGGCTTTGGCAGAAGAGTGCGGCGCTCGCCTGCTGCTCACCTCGACCAGCGAAGTCTACGGCGACCCGGAGGTGCATCCGCAGCCGGAGGAGTATCGCGGCTGGGTCAACTGCACCGGCCCGCGCGCCTGCTATGACGAGGGCAAACGGGCCGCCGAGACGCTTGCCTTCGATTATCGCCGAAGCGGGCGGGCGGAAGTGCGGGTGGCGCGGATCTTCAACACCTACGGGCCACGCATGCGATCCGACGACGGCCGCGTTGTGTCCAACGTCATCTGCCAGGCGCTCGCTGGCGACGACATCACCATTTACGGCGACGGTTCGCAAACCCGCAGCTTCTGCTTCGTCGACGATCTCGTTCGGGGACTGATGCTGCTCATGGATTCGGAGCGGGCGGACGGAATGCCCGTAAACCTCGGCAATCCAAGCGAGATGACCGTGCGGGAGCTGGTCTCCCTGGTGAAGGAGATGACCGGATCCCACTCGCGCGTGGTGAAGCGTCCGCTTCCCGAGGATGATCCGAAGCGGCGCAAGCCGATCATTTCGAAGGCCCAGGAGCTGCTGGGGTGGCAGCCGGAGGTCGGCCTTCGAGAAGGGCTCGAGGAGACCATTCGCTGGTTCGACGAGGAGCGGCGATCGAAACGCGCGCCGTGGCGCGGCATTGCGGCTTCGGAATCGGAAGCGCCGCTGGTCCAGGCCGCCGAGTAGAGGAGCAACATGCGCGAAATGGAAGGCGGCGAAAGTCGCTCGACGATGCGTGCGGCCGTCGTGACCGCGCCCGGCAAAGTGGAAATCCGGGAAGTACCGAGGCCGGAGCCCGGACCGGGCCAAGTTCGAGTGCGCCTGGAAGGCTCGGGCGTGTGCGCGTCGAACCTGACGCCTTGGGAGGGGCCGGAATGGATGACCTTCCCGACCCAGCCCGGCGATCTCGGCCACGAGGGCTGGGGGGTGATCGACGCGGTGGGCGAGAATGTCCGCGACCTGAAACACGGGGACCGAGTCGCGACCCTCGGGACCAAGGCCTACGCGGAATACGATCTCACGGATGCGGCGGCGGTCGCCAAGATTCCGGACGAGCTCGCGGACGTTCCGTTTCCCGGAGAACCGTTCGGCTGCGCGATGAACATCTTTCGTCGCAGCGACATTCGCGAAGGGCAAACCGTTGCGATCATCGGGATCGGATTCCTCGGCGCGATCCTGGTGAGGCTCGCGTCCCACGCGGGGGCTCGGGTCATCGCCATTTCGCGTCGGCGAAGCTCCCTCGACCTCGCGCGCAAAACGGGCGCGGCCGAGATAATTGCGATGGACGATCATTACGCCATCATCGAGCGCGTCAAAGAACTCACGGGCGGCAAGTTTTGCGAGCGGGTGATCGAGGCCGTCGGCAAGCAGTGGCCGCTCGATCTCGCTGCCGAACTCACGGGCGAGGGCGGACGCCTGATTATTGCCGGCTATCACCAGGATGGGCCGCGGCAGGTCAACATGCAGCTGTGGAACTGGCGCGGGTTCGATGTCGTGAATGCGCATGAGCGTGATCCGAATGTGGCATTGCAAGGGGTGAAGGACGCGATCGAGGCGGTTCGGTGGGGCCTCATCGATCCGGCCGATGTGATCACGCACCGCTATCCTCTGGAAAAGCTCGACGAAGCGCTGAACGCGACCCGGGACCGTCCCGGTGACTTCGTCAAGGCGATCGTGACGCCGTGACCGTGAAGCTCGGTTTCCTCGGCGTCGGCTGGATCGGCCGTAACCGCGTGGAAGCAATGCTCGCGACCGGAAAAGCCGAAGCGATCGCGATCTGCGACCCCAATCCGGACATGGCCCTGGAGGCGCAGAAGCTTGCACCGGAAGCAACACTGGTGAGCTCGTTGGACGAACTGCTCGCGCTTGCGCCGGATGGAGTGGTGATCGCCACGCCCAGCGCGCTCCACGCCGAACAATCGATTGCCGCACTGAATGCCGGAGCCGCAGTATTCTGCCAGAAGCCGCTGGGTCGAAATGCGGGTGAGGTCGAGGGGGTGCTTGAGGCAGCGCAACGGACCAACCGACTGCTTGGGCTGGACCTTTCCTATCGACACACTGCTGCGATGCGGGCCATCCGCGACCTCACCCGCTCGGATCAGCTTGGGCGGGTTTTCGCCGCCGACCTGGTCTTCCACAATGCCTATGGGCCCGGGAATGCGTGGTTCTACGATCCGAAGCTGTCGGGCGGCGGGTGCCTGATCGATCTCGGCGTGCATCTCGTCGATCTCGCGCTCTGGCTGTTCGACTTCCCCGAGGTCGTTTCGGTGCACGGCCGGATCCTGAAAGAAGGCCGCGCCCCGGCTGCGGACGAGGTCGAGGATTTCGCGCTCGGCGAGATCGAGCTTGCGAACGGAACGACCCTTCGGATCGCCTGCTCATGGAATCTCTCGGCCGGACAGGATGCCGACATTCGGGCGACGTTCTACGGAACCCGAGGGGGCGCAGAAATGCGTAACGAAAACGGCTCCTTCTTCGACTTCGTCGCTGACCGATTCAGCGGCCGAAACCGCGAGCGGATCGCCGGTTATCCCGATGAATGGGGCGGATGCGCCGCCGCCGAATGGGTGGAAAAGCTCGCGAGCGGAGAGCGGTTTGAAGGCAGCACGACCGGTCTTCTGCAAACGGCCCGTGTGCTCGACCAGCTGTACGGCCGCATCTAGAGTTCGGACCCGGGCGTCCCTATTTCACTGGACGAATTGGATTGCGAGGCTTGCACATGCGATCCGGAATCGACCGGCGGCAGCTCCTTGGAGCGACAGCAGCGATTGGCGTCCTGGCGCTCATCGGTCTTTCGAGGCCTGCGCCGGCCGCCCCCAAATTTGAAGTGAATCACACGCCTGATGAGTGGCGTCGTTTGCTCGGCCCCCAGCGGTACGCAGTGTTGCGCGAAGCAGCCACTGAGACAGCCGGATCCAGCCCGCTGCTCAACGAGCATCGCCGCGGGACGTTCGTCTGCGCGGGTTGCGCGCTGCCGCTGTTCAGCTCGACGACTAAATTCGAAAGCGGCACTGGCTGGCCGAGCTTTTATGCGCCGCTGACCCATGCGATCATCACTCGCCGAGATCACAGCCTCGGCATGGAACGGACCGAGGTCCTATGCCGGCGCTGCGGCGGGCACTTGGGGCACGTATTCGACGACGGTCCGCGACCGACAGGGTTGCGTTATTGCATGAACGGGCTGGCGCTCCAGTTCCGGCCCGCCTGAGGAGCACAAGATGAAGACGATCGCCACAGCTCTCGCCACCGCGCTGATGTTCACCGCCAGCTGCTCGGCCGCACCGGCGGCGCCAGCCAAGTTGGAAACCGCAGTGCTTGCGGGCGGGTGCTACTGGGGCATGGATTCGGTGTTCGACCATGTGAAGGGCGTACGGAACGTCGTCTCAGGCTGGGCGGGCGGCAACGCCAGCATGCCGCATGCGGAGGCGGTGCAGATCCGCTTCGATCCGAACCAGATCAGCTACCAGCAGCTGCTGCAAATCTACTTTACCGTCGCCCACGATCCGACGCAGGTGAACCGCCAGGGGCCCGATGTCGGCGAGAATTACCGATCCGCCATTTTCCCGCAAAATGCGGAGCAGCGAGCGATTGCGGAGCATGCGATCGCCGATTTGAAGCGGTCAAAGCCGATCGCGACGCGGCTGGAAAGCGGACCATTCGAAGCCGCGCCGCCGGACCAGCAGGATTTCGCCCGCAACCATCCGACCTTCCCATACATCGTCATCAACGACGAACCGAAGCTGGTGCGGCTGAAGCACGATTATCCGCAGTGGTGGAAAGCCTGATCACCCGCTAGGAGCCGCGCGTTCGGCAGCGGGGGCGTAGATGGCGAAATCGATTGAAACGGTGGCGCTGATCGGCCTCGGGCTGATCGGATCTTCGATTGCCCGCGGGGTTCGGGATGCGCTGCCTCACGTGAAGCTCAGCGGCTATGACGCTGATCCTGCGGTTCGTGCCCGCGCTCGGGAATTGTCGTTGGCCGATAGCCTTCCTGACGATCCAGCGGAGGCGGTCGCCGGGGCCGATCTCGTCATCCTGTGCGTCCCGGTCGGAGCGATGGAAACTGCCGCCCGGGCATTTGCACCGGGACTGAAGTCCGATGCGATCGTCAGCGATGTTGGCTCGTGCAAAGCGCCGGTCCTTCGCGCTTTGCGCACCGCGCTGCCAAACGCACAGATCATTCCTGGCCATCCCATCGCCGGGACCGAAAAAAGCGGTCCCGATGCCGGCTTCGCCGCGCTTTTCCACCGCCGCTGGTGCATCCTGACGCCGGAGCAAGACGCGGACCCGGAGCCGGTCGAGCGGCTTGCGACATTCTGGCAGGCGCTCGGCGCAAAGGTCGAGATCATGGACGCCGAACGCCACGACCTCGTGCTCGCGGTGACTAGCCACCTCCCTCACCTCATCGCCTTCACGATCGTCGGGACGGCTTCGCATCTGGAGGAAGTCACCGAAGGCGAAGTGATCAAATATTCCGCCGGAGGTTTCCGCGACTTCACCCGGATCGCGGCGTCGGATCCAACCATGTGGCGAGACGTCTTCCTCTCCAACAGCGAGGCCGTCCTGGAGGTTCTGCACCATTTCCAGGATGATCTCGACGGGCTCGTGAAGGCAATCCGCTCCGGCGACGGAGCCGCGCTATTCGAGTGGTTCAGCCGAACGCGCGATATTCGCCGCGCAATCGTCTACGAAGGCCAGGATGTGGCGGCGCCCGATTTCGGGCGTGGCGCCTAGCGCCGCGCCGTCGTCGAGAAGCGGTAGACGATCCGGTCCACGTAGACCTGCCCTGGGTCCAGCCGGGCCGAGCCGAGCTTGGGCTGGTTCGGGGTGTCGGGGAAGACCTGCGGCTCGAGCGCCAGAGCATCGCCCTGCCGGTAGAGATGCCCGTTCTTCCCGGCGATCGCGGCGTTGAGGAAGTTGCCCGAATAAAATTGCACGCCAGGCTGGTTGCTCAGCATTTCCATGACTCGGCCGCTAAATGGATCTTCGACGCGCGCCATCAAGTGGAGGTCTGCAGTCGGAGCCTTCGTGACGACAAAATTGTGGTCGTAGCCGTGGCCCTTCGCCAGTTGCTCGTCACGGCCGTCGCGGATTCGCTCGCCAATGATGTGCGGCGTCCGGAAATCGAACGGCGTGCCCGCAACCGGGCGGAAGGCACCGGTCGGGATCAAGGTCGCGTTGACCGGAGTGATAGAGTTGGCTGGAATGGTCAGCCACTCTTCGGTTATCGGGTGATTGGAGCCTTCGCCCGCCAGGTTGAAGTAGCTGTGGTTCGTGAGGTTGACGATCGTCGGCTTGTCGGTGGTCGCCCGATATTCGAGGATCAGTTCGTTTTTCTCATTCAGGCTGTAGGTCGCCGTGGTCGTCAGCGTACCCGGATAGCCCTCGTCGCCATCGGGGCTGACGTACGTCATCGAAACGCTCGCGGTGGGGCCGCTCTTGACGCTGTTGATCTTCCACAGATGCTTCTCGAAGCCCATCACGCCGCCGTGGAGGGCGTTCGGCCCGTCATTCTTCGCCAGCTGATACGTCTTGCCGTCGAGCGTGAACTGGCCATTGGCGATGCGGTTGGCGTAACGGCCTACACTCGCGCCGAAGTGGGCGGTCTGGTGAACATACCCATCCAGATCGTCGAAGCCGAGGACGACATCGGCGGGATGGCCGTTGCGATCCGGCACGATCAGCGATTGAAGAGTGGCTCCGAACGCGAGGATTTTCGCCTTCACGCCGTGCGAATTCGCGAGCGTGATCGCCTGAACCGTTTCCCCGTTTTGCAGCCTTCCGAAGTCGCTTGTGGTCGCAGTCGCCGCAAGCGCCGAAGTCGAACTCGCCATTGCCACTACAACTGCCATGATCCCAATTAGCCGCATTACCCTTACCTCCCGATTACTCACACAAATGCGTTCTATGCGCGCTCGCGGTGCAGGTCCAGAGAGAGGGCGCTCGAGGCGATGAGCGATTGGAGCGGATTTGCCCGGATCGTCGGCTTCGCCGATCCCCGGATTGCCTGCGGGTCGCGATGGTGCGCCATGCAGGCATCGGCGAACGGGTCTCCGCCGAATTATCCTGTTTCCAGCCATAAGCAGGGAAATTCCGACAAATTGGGCGGCCTCTAAGCGTCGGATGTGCGGGACTGTCACGACTTTTCTCTGTGATCTTCGAACTTTAGCTCCGCAGCGCCAAGTCTTGCGATCCGAAGAAGCAGGAAAATGGCCTGCGCAAACAGGGATTTTATTCTTCGCGAACAGGGCATCCCGCGTGAATTTTGCCCATCTTCGGGCAGAAGAGCGTGACTGCGCGGGACGTCAAGCCAGTCATGCGGGACGACTCGGTTGTTCAGCGGGATTGAGTCAACGGAATGGCCTCGCCGGGCCTCCTGCGTGGATGGCGAGCGCACACGCGGCGATTGCTGCACGTGAACGGGCCGGCTCAGCGGCCTTTCAAAGGGTCTCTCAGCGAATCATTCACGGGAGTTGAAGCTCCACATGTACAACCTAGTATGTTGACATGCCGCAATAGCTTACTTAGCCTTCCTCGCTTCGGGGGGGTTCAGTAAAGCAACGGTCGCTCGGTCCGTTGCGGCTCCAGCCGCAACGTGATCGTTTGATTTGCGAACTCGCTATTTGAGCGAGGTCGAGTATGCGCGCTTTCTATTTGCGTTTCAATCGAGGGGTGCGCTTTTCGGAAGCCCCCTCAGTTCGGCTCCCTGTTGGTGGGCATCTACGAGGCAGCTTCAGCTACGCTGAGTCAACTATCATGCGGCGCGTAGCCGCGGGCTTTCTCACGCTGTTCCTCGTATTCACGGCTAGCATGCTTGTGCCGACCGCTGGCGCCAAAGCAGCTTGCCCGGTCCCAAATCAGATAACAAACGGTCAGCCCGCGGACGCGACGGTGATCATGGGCAATTTCAACGCCGTCGGAAATTGCGCAACGGCTACCACGGGGTCAGCTTCTGCTGGAAGCCTCGCAGCCTTTTCAGGCCCATCGTCAATAGCAGCAGATAATCTCAGCGGAGATTGTTCGACGGCTGGTAGTCTTGTGCTCACGTGCACAAAAACTAACGGTGCCCCATTCGCCTATTTTGCGACCGGTACCGACGCGGGCCAACTCACGGGCACTATCTCAGTTAACCGTTTCGACCACGGCAATTACGCTGACGGATCTCACTTCTTGAGAGGCGACGGAGTGTGGGCAATTCCACCCGGCGGCACGGGTGGTGGGACGAGTACGCCACCCGTCATAAGAGCATCCAATATTCAGTCCGTCAGTTCGAGCGCTTTCACGGTCACTTGGCCTGCGGGGACTGTTCAGGGCGACGTCGTGATTATCTTTGGTGAGAGTGGTTGGGGATTTAGCAATCCCTCGGGGTGGGTCGTTCTAGACAATGAGGCAGGCGGCTACGCGAGCGGGGTGGTCGTCGCGAAGGTCATGACCGCGGCGGACATTGCGGCGGGATCCGCCACCGTCAACACGTCGAGCGCTTACAATGGAGTCATCGCGGCAGTTACGATCGACGGTTCAACGATGGCAGGCGTGCGTCTGCCCGGAAGCTTCGTAAAGAATGGCAATAATCTCGCAGCAGGGGCGACTATAAACCTGTCCAGCCTCACTCCTTATCCCACAGATCTGACCTTGGTGTTCGTCGGGGTTCGGGGGACAAGCAACATCACATTCTCGTCGGGCGTAACTTCGATGTCGAGCATCAATGCCCCGAATGCGTCCGGCAATCTCGGAAAGTTCACGGGCGCTCTCACCGATCTCGGGGTTGGTGAGTCTGCAACCTCGAGCGCCTCAGGAAGTGGTTATTACACAGCGATCGTGTCGTTGCGGTGATCCATCTAAGGCAGGCGGGCCGGTGCCGAAGCAACGTGCGCGGAATGGAGATCCAGCAATGACCTTCAGAAGCATGAGATCGGTGATTTCGATCGCCTTCAGTCCGGTGGTCCTTTCCATCGCAGGCTCGGCACAAGCGCTGAACGCTAAATCCATGCCGAGTGAAATGCACGCGCAGATTGGAAATTTAAAGGGCGCGCGCATTCTGCCGCACCTCGGGGACCCGAAAATATTGGGACTCGCGACCTCGGGTGCCGATCTCACTGGGCTACTTAGCGGGATTGGGGCTCAAAACCAATGCCTCTACTACGCATACGACAAGAACGGCAACCGAACGAGCCAGAATAGCCAAGGTTTTGGAGCTGCCATCTGGGGTTCTTCGACATACGGCTGCTTCAACTGGACCGCTCCTTAGTCGGCCGGTGCGGCAACAATGAAATTTCACAACGGGTTTTCAACTTCACTTCGGGCGGGGTGTTCGCGATTATGATACGAGCAACAGCCGATTGTTCCGGCGAGCCTCTTCGGGAGATGGCGCGCCGACCACTCACGGGGCTCCTCCGTCTGATCTCCAAGTGGCTTGCCTGTGTGGCGTTGGTTGTGGCTCTGTTTGGCTCAATTTCTACTGCCGCAGAAGCCCAGACTGCTGCTAATGGCTGGCTGGGTTGGGAAAGTTCGGCAAAACCCGATGGCTATTTCGGATCTGCAGACGCGGCATGCCGTGCACAGTGGCAATATTACAACCCCGGAGGAAGGTACATTGGCACCAATCTGACTCCGGGTAACCCCAACGTGGAAGGTTGCAATTGGTGCACGTGGCAAACCTGCGGCTGCTGCGGGACCACATACCCGGCATTTGCATATCTGAGTTGCAAAAGCGGCTACACCGCAGTCCAGGGACAAAGGTGCGTCCTAACAAGCAATCTTGTGCCGGCAAGATGCAATTGTAAGAACACGGGTAAGGGAGATTCGAGGCCGAATCCGGAGGCTGCTGACCCGATAACGCTCTCGACCGGATCTACGACCCTAACGGCGCGAGATTACGCGACCGCCGATGGACAATTTGCGATCGGCCGGCGCTACCTCTCTTTACCCTTCGGGCGATCTGTCAGCTTTCAATCCACCCCCATTGGCCTCGCTGGCGGGTGGGAGTTTGATTTCATGTACGAGTTGCAGCTGGCGTCCTTCTCGGGTTCGCCGTCATCCCCCAATGCAAAGCTCGCTTTGCTTGCCCCAGATGGGAGTGCTTACGATTTCAAGATGCAGAGTGGCGGCACCTTCGTTCCCGACACGACGACCGGTGCATATTACGCTCCAACCAACCTGAAGGTTGAATATCTCGGAACCCTCCCAAGCGATCTAAGCACCCTGCAATTCGCCTCAACTCAATGGCGGGTCACGGACAGCGACGATACTGTATGGACATTCCAAACCTTCACGCGGCCAAACACCAGCACACCCTATGCGGTCGGGCGTCCCATCTCACGGGTTACCAGAGACGGCTATCGGTGGGATTTTGCCTATCGGTCCGACAACAGCTTGCAGACTGTGACGGACTCCTTTGGACGACAGGCCACCTTTAATTGGTCAATGTTCTACACGTGGAACAGCACGACTCCGCCCTCAAACATGCTGCCCTATCCCGAGGCGGTCTCGAGCATATCGCTTCCTGATGGAACATCTCTGCGCTATACTTACGACCCGCCGCCAGCCACTGCGCCACCCTCGACGAGCCAAATCCAGCGGTTGATAAAGGTGGAACGCCTCGACTCGATCGGCGCCACAGTAAATTCGACGACCTACGCCTACGCCGATCCCCGGTTTCCAACGTCGATAACCTCGATCACTGATTTTAACGGTGATCAGATCGCGACCTACATGTACGATGCAGATGGCCGCGCGATCAGTAGCACTCATGCGTCAGGTGCGGACGCTTACGCCTTGAGCAACACCGATACGTCGACGGAGCACGTCACGACGCTGACGAACCCGCTGGGCAAGGTCGAGGACTATCATTTCCCCCGCTATAACAACAATGCGCAAGACATTCGTTTTGGAAGCATCGTCGGCCAGGCGAGCCTAAATACGGCCACGAGTTCTCAGTCGGTAACGTACGGCTCCGACGCCTTTGTGGCGACGGAGACGGACGAGGAAGGACACCTGACCTCCTACACGCGCGACAGCCGCGGGCGTCCGACGACGATTGTTGAAGCCTACGGAACCCCGCAACAGCGCAGCACCACGATCACTTGGGACGCAATGTTCAATGTTCCCGACCGGATTGTGCAACCGGGGTTGCAGACCGATTACACCTATACGACCAGCGGCCAGCTGCAGACTGTAACCGAGATCGACACCACGACGCAGAGCATCCCCTATTCCACCAACGGGCAGACCCGCACCTGGACCTACAGTTGGCGCGGTGGCGGCCGGCTCGATTCGATAAACGGACCCAAGCCGATCGATACCGACGGCAAGGATGATACGCTGACGTTCACCTACGACGCGGCCCGAAACCTCCAGACCTCAACCAACGGTCTCGGGCAAACGACGACCTTCGCGAATTATGACGCCAACGGCCGCCCTGGAACGATGACCGACCCCAACGGAATTGTGACCGCCTTCACTTACGATGTGCTCGGACGAACAAACACGATCACGGTCAAGGACCCGAACAACTCAGGGTTCGATGCGACCACGAGCTTCGATTACGACATTCATGACCGAGTGACCGGCATCACTCTGCCCGCCACCGATAAACTGTTTATCGATTATGACACGGCTGGGCGTGTGCAGGCGATCCGTGCGGCCTCGGGTGAGCGGGTCGATTACACGACCGATGCCGAGGGCAACGTCACTGGTGAATCGATCAAGCGAGCTGATGCCAGCGTCGCCCGGTCGGTTGCCCGCAGTTTTGATGAACTGGGTCGCCTCCTCACCGAAACTCTGGGTCCGGGACGCACGACCACGCAGGCATACGACAAGGTGGGCAATCAGACGAAAACCACCTCGCCGATGAACCGCGTAACTCAGGCGGCATTCGATCCGCTGAACCGCCTCGTCTCAACCATTGCTCCGGACAGCGGGACCAGCACGACCGGCTATAACGCGCTCGACCAGGTCACCTCGTTCGCCGATCCAATATCGGTGCAGACGACTTATGTCCGCGACGGCTTCGGGGACGTCATTCAGGAAGTATCGCCGGATCGCGGCACCAGCACCTATTACTACGACCAAGCTGGCGAAATGACCGCGAGCATCGACGGGCGCGGTCAGCGCGTCGACTACACGCGTGACATCCTTGGACGCGTGACGCAGAAAACGCCGGCGGGGCGTCCGGCGAGCGAAGCAATCGCGTACATCTGGGACACACCCGGAATTACCGGCTCCTATGGCGCGGGCCGCCTTTCCAGCGTTACCGACGGCACCGGCACGACAAGCTTTGCCTATGACAGTCGCGGCAATCTCATAACCAAGCGCCAGACGATCGGTAGCGTGACAGCAGACCTCGGCTACACCTACGACCTTGCGGACCGCATCACGCAGATCTCCTACCCATCCGGACGGATGGTTGCCTACACCCGGGATTCCAAAGGCCGCGTCGCTGCCGTCCAGACGAAGGCCTCGGTGTCCGATCCCAATTGGGTGACGCTTGCCAGCGCGGTCACCTACGACCCATGGGGTTCGATCACCGGAGCGCAGTTCGGCAACGGGCTGGCGCTTCAGGAGACGTGGAGGGACGGGCTGCTAGCCTCGAACCGCCTCTACAATAGCAGTTCGGGCGCGGACCTTTCTTCGCTGGCCTATATCTATGACAATGATGGAAACATCGGCTCGATCAACGATCTGCTCAATCCCGGTAGCAGCGTCTATTATGGCTATGACGCGAACGATCGGCTGACCTTCGCCTCAATGGCGGTCGCCGCTCCCACGACCGGCAGAGCCACCTACAGCTATGCGTCCGGCACCAACCAGCTGGCGTCGCTGACGGATGCTTCGGGCACTCGCTCGATCAGCTATGACGGCCGCGGCAACACGATTGGGGAGAGCCGCCCAGGCGGAGTCGCAGTCAGCGCGAGCTACGACGGTTATGGCCGGCTGTTGACCTACACCCGCACCGGCGATCCGGCGCAGACTAATATCTATAATGGGCTCGACGATCGGGTGAGCGTCACCAGTGGATCGACGACGAATGAATTTGTCTACGACCCTGACGGGCGGCTGCTGGGCGAATATGAT